>Ga0208717_1000131_pt1 | contig 39309 bp, 28 predicted proteins | sample NGESurF53shallow_FD_184489 | JGI IMG/M metagenome (GOLD analysis project Ga0208717, IMG submission 184489) | Arctic peat soil microbial communities from Barrow, Alaska - NGEE Surface sample F53-3 shallow (SPAdes) | ecosystem: Environmental > Terrestrial > Soil > Wetlands > Peat ... | reverse complement strand
CGGCCGCCCGCCGCGGCCGGGCCCCGCCGGCCTGCCGCTGGCCGGCGGTCCCGTGACGGCGGCCTGGGCAGCCGCGGTGAGGCCGGCCACGGCCGGCTCCCGCGGCCCGGCCCGGACGGGCGGCGGCCAGGCGGCCCGGGTTCATGGACCGGGGCGCCGGGGCCGGGCCAGGCGCCGCGCCGTGGCCCCGCCCGGGACGCCCCCGGCCGGGGCACCCAGGCGCCGGGCCGCAAGGCCACGGGCTCGGGCCGCCGCAGCACGCTGACCCGCGGCAGTCCGTCCCGCCGGCTGCGCATCAGCATGCTCTGCATCGGCTTCGTGCTGTCCCTGGTGGCCGGCCGGCTCGTCCAGCTGCAGGCCATGGAAGGCTCGTCGATCCAGGCCCTCGCCGAGTCCGACCGGCTGTCCACGACCACCGTGCCGTCCGTTCGTGGCTCCATCACCAGCGCGGACGGCACCACGCTCGCGATGACCGTGCAGACCGACCTGGTCTACGCCGACCCCCCGGTGATTACCAAGGCCAAGAAGTCCTTCAGCGCGGTGGCCAGCGCGCTGGCCGGCCCGCTCGGGATGACGGCCGCGTCCATCCTGACCCTGCTTTCGCACCCGTCGTCCCCGTACTACGTGGTGCTGAAGCGAAGCGTCCCGGCGACCGCCGCCGCCGCGATCAGCGCGCTGAACCTGCCAGGCATCGCGATGACCCCGTCCTATACCCGCGTCTACCCGAACGGCGACCTGGCCGCGAACATCGTCGGCTTCACCAACACCATCGCCTCCGGCACCCTCCAGGGGGAGGCCGGCGTGGAGCAGTCCTTCAACTCGCTGCTGGACGGCCGGGCCGGCCAGCAGGAGGCCCAGGTCGGCACCAACGGGCAGGTCATCCCGGTGGCGGGGGAGACCACCCGGCCGGTGGTGCCAGGCCGCAACGTGCGGCTGACCATCGTGGCGGGCCTGCAGTGGGAAGCCGAGCAGGCCTGTGCCCAGGAGGTCAAGAAGACCGACGCCACCAACTGCTCCGTGGTCGTCATGCAGCCCAGCACGGGGAAGATCCTGGCCATGGCGCAGTCGCCCTCGTTCAATCCTGCCCACCCGGCCAACTTGGCCGACACCACGGACATCCCGGTCTCGAACGTCTTCGACCCCGGCAGCACCGCCAAGGTGATCACCGCGGCGGCCGCGATGGAGCACGGCGGCCAGACCCCGATGAGCGCCTACACCGTCCCTGAGACGATAGATATAGACGGCTACAGCTTCCATGACGCGGAGTACCACCCGACCGAGAAATGGACCATTGCCGGGATCATCGCCCACTCCAGCAACGTGGGCATGGTCCAGGTCGACCAGCACGTTACCCCGCAGACGCAGTACCAGTACTTCAGGAACTTCGGCATCGGCGACCCGAGCGTGGCCGGGCTGCCAGGGCAGAGCAACGGCATCCTCTACCCGGTGAACAAGTGGTGGGGTGACGAGCGGTACACCCTGTCGTTCGGCCAGGGTGTCGCGGTCACCGCAGTCCAGATGGCCAGCGTCTACGCCACGATCGCGAACGGCGGGGTCCGGGTGGCCCCCTCGATCGTGGCCGGCACCACCAGCACCAGCGGCCGGTTCGTGCCCGCGCCGCGGGCCGCGACCCGCCGGGTCATCCAGGCCAAGACCGCCCATCAGCTGATGGGCATCCTGCAACAGGTGCCCTGGCTGGACGCACAGGTGGGCGAGCCCTGGGGGGAGATACCCGGGTACTCGATCGCGGCCAAGACCGGGACCGCGCAGATCGCCGACCCGAACAAGGGCGGCTGCCTGTGCCTGTACGGGTCGAGCTTCATCGGGATCGCCCCGGCCGGGAGCCCCAAGCTGGTCGTGGCGGTGAACGTGCAGAACCCGCGCAAGGGCGGTTACTTCGGCATCCAGATCGCGGGGCCGGTCTTCTATAAGGTCATGAACTTCGCGTTGCGGACGATGAAGATCCCGCCCGATCATGGCGAGCGTCCCAACGTCAGGCTCACGGCACCGTGATCAGAGGTAACCTCGGCCCGTGCCTGCGGCTCTCCTTCCACGCGATGTCCCGCCGCGTCCGCTGTCCGAACTCCTCATGCTGCTCGGGCTGAGCACCGGACGCGCTGGCCCTGACCCACTGGCCGGACCGGGTGGTCCGGTCACGGTCTCCGGCGTGACCCACGACTCGCGCCGGGTCCGGCCCGGTGACCTGTACGCCGCGCTGCCAGGCAGCCAGCATCACGGCGCGCACTTCTGCGACAGCGCGGCCGATGCCGGGGCGGTGGCCGTGCTCACCGACCCGGACGGCAAGAGCCTGGCCCGGCACTGCGGGCTGCCCGTGTTCGTGGTCTCCGATCCGCGGGCCAGGCTGGGCGAGGTCGCGTCCTGGATCTACGGGAACCCGTCGGGCCGGCTGACCCTGATCGGGGTGACCGGCACCAGCGGCAAGACCAGCACCACCTACCTGCTGGAAGCCGGCCTGCGGGCAGCCGGCCACGTGACCGGGCTGCTCGGCGGGGTGGAGACCCGGGTGGCCGGGACCGCGGCGCCCAGCCATCTCACCACGCCCGAGGCCACCGACCTGCAGGCCCTGCTGGCCGAGATGGTGCGCCGCGGCGTGACTGCGGCCGCGATGGAGGTCTCCAGCCACGCGCTGGCCCTCGGCCGGGTCGCAGGCACGACGTACGACGTGGTGGTGTTCACCAACCTGTCCCAGGATCACCTGGACTTCCACGCCAGCATGGACGAGTACTTCGACGTCAAGGCCACCCTGTTCACCCCGGGCTTCGCCCGGATCGGCGTGGTCAACACCGACGACGCGTGGGGCCGCAAGTTGGCTGGCCGGGCGCAGATCCCGGTCACCACCATCTCTGCCGCCGGTGACCCGGCCGCCGACTGGCGCGCGGCTGATGTGCGGGGCGGCGCCGACGGGAGCACTTTCCGGGTCGTCGGCCCGGGCGGGGTGGAGGCCGACGCGTCGGTGGCGCTGCCCGGCCCGTTCAACGTGTCCAACGCGCTGGGCGCGATCGTCGCCCTGGTGGAGGCGGGGGTCAGCCTGGCGGCGGCGGTCGCCGGGGTCGCGGCCGCGCCGGGCGTGCCGGGCCGGCTGGAACCGGTGGAGTGCGGCCAGGACTTCACCGTGCTCGTGGACTACTCGCACAAGCCAGGCGCGGTCGAGGCGGTGCTGCGCGCCCTGCGGCCGGTCACCCAGGGGCGGCTGTCCATCGTGCTGGGCTGCGGCGGTGACCGGGACCGGGCCAAGCGGCCGCTGATGGGCGCGGCTGCGGTGAGCCTCGCCGACCTGGCTATCCTGACCAGTGACAACCCCCGATCCGAGGACCCGCTGGCCATCCTGGCCGAGATGCTGCAGGGGGTCCTGACCGTCCCGCCCGAGCGCCGCGGACGGATGATCATCGAGCCGGACCGGGCTGCCGCGATCGGCCTGGCTATCGCGGCCGCGGGCAAGGGGGACATCGTGCTGGTAGCGGGCAAGGGCCACGAGCGCGGGCAGTACGCCACCGGGCAGGTCACCCCGTTCGACGACCGGGAAGTCGCTGCCGACGCCCTGGGCGAGGTGCTCAGCGACCGGGGCGGCCGGGATGCCGCCCCGGTCCGGCTGGACCCGGCGGGACCCGATCTCCGCTCCGGTCCGGCCCGTGCGGGAGCACGGGCCACGGGGGAGGACGCGTGATCCCGCTCTCCCTCGGCGCCATCGCCCAGCTCACGGGGGCGCGGCTCAGCGGCGCCGCACCAGGTCAGGATGCCAATCCGGCCGCGATGGTCACCGGCCCGGTGATCATCGACTCCCGGGCCGCCGCTCCCGGCGCCCTGTTCGCGGCGCTGCCCGGCACCCGGGTGGACGGCCATGACTTCGCCCTGCAGGCCGTGGCCGCCGGGGCCACCGCGGTGCTGGCCACCCGGCCGTGCGGGGTGCCCGCGCTGATCGTGCCGGACGTCACGGAGGCCCTGGGCCGGCTAGCCCGCGGCGTGGTGGACGCCCTACCCCGCCTCCAGATCGCCGGGATCACCGGATCGGCCGGCAAGACCACCACCAAGGACCTGGCCGCCCCGCTCATCGAGGCGCTCGGCCCCACCGTGGCGCCGCGGGCATCCTGGAACAACGAGATCGGCCATCCGCTGACCGTGCTGCGCGCCACCACACAGACCCGTTACCTGGTGCTCGAGCTGTCCGCCCGGGGACCGGGACACATCGCCCACCTGTGCCAGATCGCCCCGCCTCGGTTGGGCGTGGTCCTCTGCGTGGGACACGCGCACGAGGGCGAGTTCGGCGGCATCGAAGAGGTCGCCCGGGCCAAGGGTGAGCTGCCCGCCGCGCTGCCTGGGGCCGGGGCGGCGGGGGGAGGAGGCGTAGCGCTGCTCAACGCCGACGATCCCCGGGTCATGGCGATGGCTGCGCGGACGGCGGCGCGGGTGGTGACGTTCGGCCGCGGCCCGGCCGACGTGCGTGCTGCGGACGTGCGGCTCGACGACCGCGGCCGGCCCGGCTTCCGGCTGGTCAGCCCGTCCGGATCCGGCCTCGTCCAGCTGCGCCTGTACGGCGAGCACAACGTGCACAACGCGCTCGCCGCCGCGGCGCTGGCCGGTGAGCTGGGCATGCCTGTGGCGGAGATCGCCCAGCGGCTGTCCGGGGCGGAGGCCCGCAGCCGGTGGCGGATGGAGGTCACCGAGCGGCCGGACGGCGTCATCGTGGTCAACGACGCCTACAACGCCAACCCCGAGTCCGTCCGGGGTGCCCTGGACACGCTCGCGGTGCTGGCCCGTGGCCGCCGCTCGTTTGCGGTGCTCGGGCCGATGAGCGAACTGGGCGCGCACTCCCGGACCCGGCACGAGGAGATCGGCGGGTACGCCGCCCACGTCGGCCTGACCGGCCTCATCGCGGTCGGCGAGGAGGCCGGTCCCATCCTTACCGGGGCCAAGGCCGAGCCGGCCTGGGGTGGCGAGCTGATCCACGCCGCCGACGCGAGCGTCGCCCTCGACGCGCTCGGGCAGCGGCTGGCGCCCGGGGATGTGGTGCTGGTGAAGGCATCACGCTCGGCCGGCCTGGAGCGGGTCGCGCTGGCCCTGACCGGGGAGACGGCCCAGTGAGGACGATCCTGTTCTCGGCGGGGGTCTCCCTGCTGCTCTCGTTGTTCGGCACGCCGCTGGCGATCAGGATCTTCTCCCGGCGCGGCTACGGCCAGCTGATCCGGGAAGAGGGCCCGGCCGGGCACGCGACCAAGCGCGGGACCCCCACCATGGGCGGGACGGTCATCGTCATCGCGGCGGTGGTCGGCTATTTCGTCGGCAACATCTTCACCGGCCAGGAGCCGTCTGTCTCCGGCGTGCTGGTCATGTTCCTCATGGTGGGCCTCGGGGTGGTCGGTTTCCTCGACGACTTCATCAAGATCTACAAGCAGCGCAGCCTGGGCCTGCGCAGCGGGGCCAAGCTGGCCGGCCAGGCCGTGGTCGGCGCCGTGTTCGCGCTGCTCGTCGTCCAGCAGCACTTCGCCGACGGGTACGACCTGACGCCCGCGGACGCGCACCTGTCCTTCCTGCGTGACTTCGGGCCGCCGATCGGCGTCACCGCGTTCATGCTGTGGATCGTCTTCCTGATCGCCGGCACGTCCAACGCGGTGAACCTGACCGACGGCCTGGACGGCCTGGCCACCGGCTGCGCGTGCCTGGTGCTGGCCGCCTTCGTGCTGATCGGCAACTGGCAGCTGCGCAACGACTGCACCACCTTCCTCGCCCCGCACTGCTATTCGGTGCGTGACCCGCTCGACCTGGCGGTGGTGGCGGCCTCGGTGCTCGGCGCCTGCTTCGGCTTCCTGTGGTGGAACGCGCCGCCTGCCCGGATCTTCATGGGCGACACCGGGTCGCTGGCCCTCGGCGGCGTGCTGGCCGGCCTGGCCGTGTGCACCAAGACCCAGCTGCTGCTGGCCATCCTCGGCGGTATCTTCGTGGTCATCGCCCTGTCCGTGATCATCCAGGTCGGCTCGTTCAAGATGACCGGGCGCCGGGTGTTCCGGATGGCACCACTGCAGCACCATTTCGAGCTCAAGGGCTGGGCCGAAACCACCATCGTGATCAGATTCTGGCTGATTTCCGCCATGTTCGTCGCGCTCGGCCTCGGCATCTTCTACGTGGAGTGGATGCCGAAGTAACTCGCCGGCGCGACACGCCGAAGATGTCCGCGGGCCGACGGCGCTCGGGACCGAGACTGGGATCATGAGCCGATCTCTGCCCGCTGCCCGGGCTCTCCGCGCGGACCGCACACTTCCCGCGGGCTGGCCCCCGGCGGGCGAGCGGTGAGCGCCTCCACGCAGACTCGCTTCCCTGCGGGCGAGCGCCCGGCAGGTCCTTCGGCCTGGGCCGACCAGGCCCGCGACCGGGTATCCGCCCGGCTCGGCTTCCTGGACCGGCCGCTCACCTCCTTCTACCTGGTCCTCGGCATCACCACGCTGCTGCTGGCGCTGGGCCTGATCATGGTCTTGTCCACCTCGTCCGCGTACGGCCTGATGGAAGGCATCTCACCCTGGTCCGGCCTGCAGCACCAGCTGTTCGGCGTGATCATCGGGCTGCCCTGCATGTGGCTCGCGGCACGGTCCGCGCCGCGCCGGTTCCGCGCCGCTGCCTATCCGCTGATGTTCATCTCACTGCTCGGGCTGGTCCTGGTGCTGGTTGTTGGCCAGACGCAGGGCGGCGCGGCCCGCTGGATCCAGTTCGGGGGGGTCCAGTTCCAGCCGTCCGAGCTGGCCAAGTTCGCGTTCCTGCTGTGGGGTGCCGACCTGCTCGCCCGCAAGGACAAGCTGGGCCAGCTGGAGGACTGGCGCCAGCTGCTCATCCCGCTGCTGCCGGGAGTCGGCATCCTCGCCATGCTGGTCATGCTCGGCGACGACCTGGGCACCACGTTCATCCTGCTGATCATCTTCCTCGCCCTGCTGTGGATCATCGGCACCCCGGGCCGGGTCTTCCTCGGTGTCCTGGCCATCATCGGCCTGGCTCTGCTGGCGATGATCGTGGTCGCCCCGTACCGCACGGAGCGGCTGTTCGGCTTCTTCCACGCCGGCGGCAGCCCGGTGGGCACCAACCAGCAGAGCATCCAGGGCAGGTACGCGCTGGGCTCGGGCGGCTGGTTCGGCGTGGGCCTCGGCGCCAGCCGGGAGAAATGGGGCTGGGTTCCCGAATCGACGACGGACTTCATCTTCGCGATCCTGGGCGAGGAACTCGGCCTGATCGGCACTCTCTGCGTGACGTTCCTGTACGGCGGGCTGGCCTACGCCGGGCTGCGCATCGCCCGGCGGGTGGAAGACACGTTCGTCCGGCTGGCCGCGGGGGCCGCCACCGCCTGGATCGTCGGCCAGGCGCTGGTCAACATCGGCGCGGTGGTAGGGCTCCTGCCCATTACCGGGGTGCCCCTGCCGCTGATCTCCGAGGGTCTGTCCTCGCTGCTCATCACCATGGTTGCGCTCGGCATGCTGATGTCGTTCGCGAAGCGTGAGCCCGGTGCGGCACAGGCCCTTGCCGAGGCTGGCCCCGGCGTGCCGCTCCGGGTCCTAAGCTGGCTGGGCCTGGCCGGCCGGCGGGAGAAGCAAGCCGCGCCCGGGCGCCGTCGGTGAGAAAGGGAGTGCCGGGCGATGAGCGTCGTACTCGCTGGCGGGGGGACCGCGGGCCATATCGAGCCCGCGCTGGCTCTCGCCGATGCGCTGCGCCGGGCTGACCCCCAGGTCAGCATCGTGTGCCTCGGGACCGAGCGCGGCCTGGAGACCAGGCTGGTGCCGTTGCGCGGCTATCAGCTGGCCCTGATCCCTGCGGTTCCGCTGCCCCGCCAGCTCACCCCGCAGCTGCTCGGCGTGCCCGGGCGGCTCAGCGCGTCGGTGAGCGCCGCGGGACGGGTGCTCGATCAGGCCCGCGCGGACGTGCTCGTGGGGTTCGGCGGCTACGTCGCCACGCCGGGATACCTGGCCGCGCGGCGCCATCACGTGCCGATCGTCGTGCACGAGGCCAACGCCCGCCCCGGGCTGGCCAACCGGATCGGCGCGCGGTTCACCACGCACGTGTTCACCGGCCAGCCTGACACCAAGCTCCCGCACGCCAGGTACATCGGGATCCCGCTGCGCCACGAGATCGCCAGCCTGGACCGGCTGGCCCTGGCGGACAAGGCCCGGGCGCACTTCGGGCTCCGGCCGGACCTCCCGGTGCTGCTGGTCACCGGCGGCTCGCAGGGCGCCCGCTCGCTGAACTACGCGGTACTGGACGCGGCCGATTCGATCCGCGCCGCCGGGATCCAGGTACTGCACATCCTCGGTCCGCGCAGCGATATCGACGTCCGGCTGCCCGTCGCGGGGCCGCCCTACATCACGCTGCCCTACGTGGACCGGATGGACCTGGCCTACGCGGCGGCCGACTTCGCGATCTGCCGCAGTGGCGCGATGACCTGCGCGGAACTCACCGCAGTGGGCCTGCCCGCGGCCTACGTGCCGCTGCCGCACGGCAACGGGGAGCAGCGGCTCAACGCGGCGCCGATCGAGGCGGCCGGCGGCGGGCTGATCATCGCCGACGAAGACCTGAGCCCCGAGTGGATCCGCTCCGACCTGCTGCCCATCCTGGTGGACGCGCAGCTCGTGGCGGCGATGTCCCAGGCGGCCGCGGCGATGGGCCATCGCGACACCGACGCCAGGCTGGCGGCCGAGGTCCTCGGCATCGTCCGGGAGCAGGCTGAGAGGCGGCCCCGGAGCCAGGGCGGCCCGGGCCACGCCAGCGGCAGCCGGGGAAGGCGCAGGGCATGAAGGCGCAGGGCATGAAGCAGCGGCAGATGAGGATGGTGGGATGGGCCTGGTAACCCCGGTGGACCCGGTCCCGGTCGAGCAGCTCGGACAGGTGCACTTCACCGGCATCGGCGGCGCGGGCATGTCCGGGATCGCCCGGATCATGCTCGCCCGGGGGGTCCGCGTCTCTGGCAGCGACGCGGCCGACTCGGCGCTGCTCGACGAGCTGGCCGTGCTCGGCGCGGACATCCGGGTCGGGCACGACGCCGCGAACGTCGCCGGTGTGGACACGCTCGTGGTCTCGACCGCGATCCGGCCGGATAATCCCGAGCTGGTCGCCGCGCGCCAGGGCGGGCTCCGGGTGCTGCACCGGGCGGCCGCGCTGGCCTCGGTGATGCTCGGCCGCAGATCGGTGGCGGTGGCCGGCACGCACGGCAAGACCACCACCACGTCCATGCTCACCACTGTCCTTCGGGTCTGCGGCGCCGACCCGTCCTACGTCATCGGCGGCATCCTCACCGAGACCGGGCTGGGCGCGGATGAGGGCAGCGGTGAATGGTTCGTGGCTGAAGCCGACGAGAGCGACGGGTCGTTCCTCATGCTCTCACCCGAGGCGGCCATCGTGACCTGCGTGGAAGCCGATCATCTGGACAATTACGCCGGCCTGGCCGAGATCGAGACCGCGTTCGCCGCGTTCACCGGGCGTATCGCCGAAGGCGGGCTGCTGGTCGCGTGCGCCGATGACCCGGGCGCCCGGGCGCTGGCCCAGGCGGCCCGTGACCTTCCGCTGCGGGTCCGGACCTACGGTGAGTCGGCGGACGCGGACTACCGCGTCACCACCGTGGTGCCCCGGGGCATGGCGGTCAGTTTTGAGGTCAGTGGCGGGCAGGCCGCGCAGGTGGCTGGGGCCGCCGCGCGGGTGCAGCTACAGGTCCCCGGCCGGCATAATGCCCTCAACGCCACCGCGGTGCTGGCCACGTGCCTGGAGCTCGGCTTCCCGGTGGACGGGGTGACCAGGGGACTGGCCGCCTACCGTGGGGCACGGCGCCGCCTGGAATTCAAGGGCGAGGCCGACGGGGTGCGGGTGCTGGACAGTTACGCGCACCATCCCACCGAGCTGGCCGCCGACCTCGCGGCCGCCCGGGACATCGCCGACGGGGGCCGGGTCATCGCCATTTTCCAGCCTCACCTGTTCAGCCGGACCCGCATCTTCGCGCGGGAGCTGGGTGCCGCCCTCGGCCGTGCCGACGAGGCCTTCGTGCTGGATGTCTATCCGGCCCGTGAGGATCCGGAGCCAGGCGTCACCGGGGAACTGGTCGCCGTGGCCGTGCCCGGCGCCGGGGCCCATTTCGTGCCGGACCGCGCGGCCGTGCCCGCCGCGGTGGCGGCCACCGCGAAACCGGGGGACCTCGTGCTGACCATGGGCGCCGGTGACGTCACCGCGCTCGGACAGCCCGTCCTCGATGCGCTCCGCGCCCGCGGCGGGCCGGCTGGATGAGCAGCCAGGCCGGGGACATCACGCAGGGCCGCGACCAGGAAGCCGGGGCCGCTGGCGGCGCGGACAGCGTCGGCCCAGTCCGGAGCGCCGGGCGAGGCCATCAGCCATGGCGGGCAGCCTTCTTCGCCCTGGCCACGGTGGCCATCGTGGCGGGCGTGGCCTGGGCCCTGCTCGAGTCGCGGTTCTTCGTGGTCCGCTCCGTCCAGGTGACCGGCACCCACCTGGTCACCGGGGCGGAAGTCCGGTCAGCCGCCGCCATCCCGCCTGGCCTGCCCCTGATCAGAGTGAACAGTGCCGCGGTCGCCCAGCAGGTCGAGCGGATCCGCCAGGTCCAGTCCGCGAGGGTCAGCCGGGACTGGCCGGACGGGGTCACGATCGCTGTCACCGAGCGCACGCCCGCCCTGGCCGTGTCGACCGGGACCGGCTACCAGCTCATCGACAAGTTCGGTGTCGCGGTGGAGTCAGCGGCCCGGCGTCCGCCCGGCCTTCCCCTCCTCCAGGTGGCGGCCGGGCCGGTCTCCGTGCCGGCCCTGCGGGGCAGCCCGGCCGTGTACGCCGCGGCGGTGGTCCTTCATGAGCTGCCGCATTACCTCGCCCGGTCGGTGGTGTCAGTGCAGGCACCGAGCGCGTCCGAGGTGACTCTCAAGCTCACCCGCGGAATCACGGTGGTGTGGGGTGGCACCGACCGGGCCGGCCAGAAGGCGAGGGAACTCGCGCTGCTGATGCGCACGAATGCGCGGACCTACAACGTGAGCGCACCGGGGACGGCGGTGACCGGCGGGTGAATGGCGGCCGGGAATATCAGGACCGGTGGCAACACGCCGGCCTGCTTCGCGCGTGGCTAGTTGACCCTGCCCCCCGTCCAACCCTACTGTCCGTATCAATCGCCAGGATGACATAACTGTAAATCTCAACTTGAGAGTGAGGGTTAACTCCCTGGAAATCACGGAGCGTGCTCGCCGGATCAATTGGGGGCGATTTTCGGCAGGCTGCTGGGACCGTGGTTACTGAGACCGTGGTTTCGGCGGTGGTTTCCAGGAAAGGGCGCTCTCTCCGGCACTAATAGCCGGGTGCAGAAACGCGACAGAGGCAAACGAGCGGAAAGGTCCCTCCTCGTGGCAGCACCGCAGAACTATTTGGCGGTCATCAAGGTCGTCGGTATCGGTGGGGGCGGCGTCAATGCCGTGAACCGGATGATCGAAGAGGGGCTCAAGGGCGTTGAGTTCATCGCGATCAACACCGACGCGCAGGCGCTCCTGATGAGCGACGCGGACGTCAAGCTGGACGTCGGCCGGGAACTCACCCGTGGCCTGGGGGCGGGAGCCAATCCGGAAGTCGGGGCTCACGCCGCCGAGGATCACCGGGAAGAGATCGAGGAGGTCCTCAAGGGGGCCGACATGGTCTTCGTCACCGCCGGAGAGGGCGGCGGGACCGGGACCGGCGGCGCGCCGATCGTCGCGAACGTGGCCCGGTCGCTGGGCGCGCTGACCATTGGCGTGGTCACCAGGCCGTTCGGCTTCGAGGGTAAGCGCCGCGCTGCCCAGGCTGAACTGGGCATCGAGCGGCTGCGCAACGAGGTCGACACGCTGATCGTCATCCCGAACGACCGGCTGCTGTCTATCTCGGACCGGCACGTCAGCGTCCTGGACGCATTCAAGGCGGCCGACCAGGTGCTCCTCTCTGGTGTCCAGGGAATTACCGACCTGATCACCACGCCCGGGCTGATCAATCTGGACTTCGCCGACGTGAAATCGGTCATGTCCGGGGCCGGCTCCGCGCTCATGGGAATCGGCTCTTCCCGAGGCGATGACCGCAGCGTCGCGGCCGCTGAGATGGCAATCTCCAGCCCGCTGCTCGAGGCGAGCATCGACGGGGCACATGGTGTCCTGCTGTCCATCCAGGGTGGCTCCGACCTGGGCCTGTTCGAGATCAACGAAGCGGCCCAGCTGGTCTCCAACTCGGCGGCGCCGGAAGCCAACATCATTTTCGGCGCGGTCATCGACGACGCACTCGGCGACGAAGTCCGGGTTACGGTCATCGCGGCCGGGTTCGATGAGGGCGGCAACCGCCGGACCCGGCCGTCGAGGGTGGCGTCCGGCTTCACCGCGGATCCCATCCCGGCCCCGGCGCCCGCCGCGGATACCTACCACGCGCCGGCCGTACCGCCCCCCCCGGTGCCTGCCGATGTGTGGGCCGCGCCGTCCGAGCCGGTCAGTAACCCGGAGCCGGAGCCCGTGCCCTCCGCCAGCGCTGAGACCGGTGGCCAGGCCGCGGTGGACTCCGCGGCGTCCGCCGGCCCGGTGAGCGAGGACAGCGGGCTCGAAGCCGTGCCCGCTCCCCGGGCCGCTGACCCCGCTCCGGTCACGCCGACGCCGCGGCCGGACACCGCCGCCGCAGCCCGGGTCTTCGACGCGGCGACCACCCGGCGCCGCTCCGTGGTCTTCGAAGAGGATGACGAGCTCGACGTCCCCGACTTCCTCAAGTAGTGACCGGCCGGACCTGGTGACGGGGCCGCCAGGCCAGTCAGGCCAGCAGAGCCCCGGGGGTGACCGGCCCCGTGAGGTAGCCGCCTCCCTCGCCGGGGTCCGGGCCCGGATCACTGCGGCCGCCGAGGCGGCCGGGAGGCCGGGGGAGGACGTCACCCTGGTCGCCATCACCAAGACTTTCCCGGCCAGCGATGTCCGGCTGCTCAGCTCGCTGGGCGTGCGGGACGTCGGGGAAAACCGCGATCAGGAGGCAGCCCCCAAGGCCGCCGCCTGTGCGGATCTGCGTGACCAGCTCACCTGGCATTTTGTTGGGCAGTTGCAGACCAACAAGGTAAGCAGCGTGGTCCGGTACGCCGACGTGATCCACTCGGTGGACCGGACCAGGCTGGTCACCGCCCTCGGCGCGGCGGCCCGGAAAGCCGGCCGCACGCTGACCGGGCTGGTCCAGGTCAGCCTGGACGGCGATCCGGGCCGGGGCGGAGCCGCAAGGGCGGACGTGCCGCTCATCGCGGACGCGATAGCCGGTGAGGAAGGCCTGGAACTAGGGGGAGTCATGGCCGTGGCGCCGCAGGGGGAGGAGCCGCTGGACGCGTTCCGGCGGCTGGCCGACATCGCCGCCCAGGTACGGGCGGTGCATCCCGGGGCCACGGTGATATCCGCCGGGATGAGTGGTGACCTGGAAGCCGCCATCGGGGCGGGTGCGACACACGTGCGAGTCGGTACGGCGTTGCTCGGCGGTCGGCCGGGCTTCGTCAGGTAATGTCCGACGCACCGGGGCTGCAGGACAGCGATGACGGAGGTCTGACCGATGGCCGGCGCGATGCATAAGATGGCGGTCTACCTCGGCCTCGTCGAGGACGATCCGCGGTATGACGACGGCTACGACTCCTATGAGGAGTATGAGGAAGAGTACGGCGAGCAGGCCGAGCCTGCCGATCCGGAGCCCGACCGGGCAGTCGCCCGTGGCCGCGGTGAATTCCTCATGGACCCGCCCCCGCCCGTCCCCGCCCCCCCGGCCCCGCGGGCCAGCACTCATGTGCCCGGACCCTCCCATGCCGCCGATCTCGCTCGGATCACTACCTTGCACCCGCGCACGTACAATGAGGCTCGTACTATCGGAGAGCACTTTCGCGAGGGCACTCCGGTGATCATGAATCTGACGGAGATGGTCGACAGCGACGCCAAGCGGCTCGTCGACTTCGCGGCTGGCCTGATCTTCGGCCTGCACGGGAGCATCGACCGCGTGACGAACAGGGTGTTCCTGTTGTGCCCGGCCAACGTCGAGGTGACGGCGGAGGACAAGGCCCGGATCGCTGAACGAGGCTTCTTCAACCAGAGTTAGACGCTCAGGAGTACCGGCACACTCGGTGGCGAGCGCGCGGCGGTGTCAACCGCGGTAGCCATCCCGGTGCCCGTCACGGCAGCGCCGGTGAAGGCAGGGCAGGGTTGTGGGGATTGTAAAGATCGTTCTGTTCTACGTGCTCACGATCTATTTCGTGCTTCTGATCGGGAGGCTGATCCTCAGCTGGATCCAGGCTTTCTCCCGCCCCCCGAACGGCTGGCAGCCCAAGGGCATCGTCCTCATCCTGGCCGAACTGGCCTTTACTGCCACTGACCCGCCACTGAGATTGCTAAGACGGGTCATCCCCACGGTGCGGATCGGTAGTGTGGCTCTGGACCTCAGCTTCATGGTGCTCTTCTTCGTCGTCATTTTCGCGATGCAGGCCGTGCAGCTGCTCTGATCAGGTAGCGTCCGACAGGAACACCGTTCAAGCGTGCCGAGGAGACGAGATGCCGCTGACGCCCGCGGATGTGCGAAACAAGCAGTTCAGTACCACCAGGCTCAGGCCCGGCTACGACGAGGAAGAGGTTGACGCGTTCCTCGACGAGGTCGAGGTTGAGCTCGACCGGCTGATCCAGGAGAACGAAGAACTCCGGGCGAAGCTGGCCGAGAGCCTGCGGGGGGGCAAGGTACCGATGTCCGCGCTCAGCTCGCCCCTTGCCGATCCGACACCGGAGATGATGGCGCCCGAACCGCCGCGCCCTGAGCCTGAGCGCAGGCCAGAGCCGCCGATGATGGGCATGCCGCCGGCCGAGGACAACATGGACACGGCCGCGCGCGTGCTAGCGCTCGCGCAGCAGACCGCCGACCAGGCGATCGCCGATGCGCGCCGCGAGGCCGACGAGACGCTCGGCCGGGCTCGCCGTGAGGCCGATGACATCCTGGGCAAGGCCCGCCGTCAGGCGGAGCAGATCACCAGTGATGCCAGGGCCCGCGCGGAGAGCCTTGAGCGCGACGCCCAGGAGCGGCACCGTCAGGCCATGGGCTCCCTGGTCCAGCAGCGTGAAGAGCTGGAGCGGCGGGTTGATGACCTGCGGGCCTTCGAGCGGGAGTACCGCAGCAGGCTGAAGGCGTACCTGGAAGGGCAGATGCGTGACCTGGAAGCAGGCGCGACCGACAGCGGTGCCTTCCCGGCCATGGGCAGCGGGCCCGACTCCTCCGTCTCCTCGGGCATGTCCCGCATGGAGGCCAGGAACGGGCAGGCGTCCATCGCCAGTGCCTACGCTGGCGCGCCGGAGCCTGTGTCACACGGCGGGTTCCACCCGTCGGATGGCTCGCCGCACGACCACCGGTAGCCGGTTAGTCAGCACAGCAGCGGTAATCCAGCTCAACAGCGTTTCCTTCTCGGTTGGCAGCATGACCCGCACAGCCCGCGGAGAGCGCACGTGATCAAGTCGAGTGCTCTCCTGGTTGCTCTGGCGATCGGCCTGCTCGTGGTCGGCGTCCTCGCCAGCAGCTTGCTGATGGTGTACATATCCATCGGTGTCTGTGCGGTAGCGGCGCTGATCCTGGCGGCCGGGGTTCTCTCGCACTGGTCGGAAATATTCGGCCGGGCCGAGTCTCGGGCGGCCAGCATGCAGGGGTCCTGGTCAGCGCCGCAGGAGCGGGTGAGTGCTCCCGTACTGGCTAGCGCCGGGCGGGAGCACAGCTCGTCCCGGCGCGAAGACGCCACCGAAGGCTCAGCAGCTGAGGTGGCGCCCCTTCAGCCGGAGTTTCCCGCCGAGCGCCGGGGTGATGACCTGTGGGAGCGGGTCGAGGAGGAACTCGGATCCGCTGGTAAGCGCGATACGGGTGCGCTGAGCTGGCCCGGCATTGAGCTGCCAGTTCCACCCGAATCGGCGGGGCCGCCGGAACAGGGTGCACCGCCCGTCGGTACCCAAGGCTTGATATGGGGATCGGGAGCCGGCTGGCAGCGCCCTGACGTGCCGGCCGCCGCCTGGCCGCCACCCGCCGCCGCCTTCGCGGCGCCGCCGGCCCGTCCGGAGGCCGGCAGGCCGGACGAAGCCAGTCCCGACGAAACCAGCCCGGACGAAACCAGCCCGGACGAAACCAGCCCCGACGAAACCGGCCCAGAGTTGGACCGCCCGGGGTCAGCCGATGACGAGCGGACTCCGGGAGAAGCCGCCGGGCCGACGCCGGAGGCGGCGCCCGCCGGACCTGCCCGGGACGCTGATCAGGCGGCCGCCGGCGGGCCGGATGACGAAGCCGCCACGCCGATCGCGGAGACCACGCCCGGGCCGCCGGACGCCGGGCGTAACCGGCCTCAATGGATAATCTCGCTCGACGACGTCGCTCCGGCGCCAGCCGTGCGTGACGCCGTCAGTCAGGAGCCTCCGCCCCGGGGCGAGGCCGGCCAGGAGCCTCCGGCCCGGGGCGAGGCCGGCCAGGCGCCCGCCGGCCCGACTGCGGACGAGGGGAATGCCCCGGAATCTTTGATTGCAGAGCCCGGCGCCGGCAGCCCGGCCGTCCCGGAGACCGCGGCCGCAAGCCCGGACACCGCGGCCGCACGCCCGGACACAGATGGGCCCTCCGCCCTGGAAGCTGTGGCTGAGGACACCGGCGCCGATGGTCCGGCCGTCCCGGAGGACGTGGCTGAAGGTCCGGACACTGATACGCCGGCCACTCCGGAGCCTGCGGCTGAAGACGCGGGTGCCGATGCGCCGGCTGCCCCCGGGGCCGCCGCTACGGAATCTGACGGCGACGGCCCGCCAGCGCCCGGGCGGGTTGACGTGACCGTGGTGCCCGGAGTAGCCCGCTACCACCGCAGCGAATGCATCCTGATCCGGTTCCTCGGCGCCGGTGACCTGGAGATTATGACCAGGCAGGAGGCGGAGGAGGCCAAGTTCGTGCCCTGCCGCGCCTGCCAGCCCGACCAGCTGGAGGGTTAGCCAGGCCGACCAGCATCCCCTTCTCCCGCCCCGTCGGCGGGGAAGGGGACGTGCGCGGTCAGGCCCGCGCCAGCCAGAAGGTCAGGCCCAGATCAACCTCGGTGTGCTGGTGCGCACCCCCGGCCGGGTCCGTGTCCGCGGGCGCGGCCGGACCGAACTGGTCGGCCAGCACCTCGCTCCCGATCAGCTGCCCGTGCTCGGTGAGCGCGGCCGACAGGTCTGGATCGGTGGCCTCCCAGGCCACCGTGATCCGGTCGCTCACGTGCAGCCCGTCGGACTTGCGCGCCTCCTGGATCAGCCTGATGACCTCCCGGGCCAGCCCCTCGCGGCGTAGCTCCGGGGTGATGTGCACCTCGATGCCGACGGTCTCGCCGCTTTCGGAGGCGACCGTCCAGCCCGTCCGGGGTGTCTGGGTCACGATCACGTCGTCCGGCCCCAGGGCGACGGGGGTGCCATCCACCTCGACCGAGACCTTGCCCGCCGACCTCAGCTCGGCGGCCAGCACCTCGGGCTCGGCCGCGATGATCGCCGCCGCGACCGCCTGGGTGCCCTTCCCGAACCGGCGGCCCAGGGTCCGGAAGTTCGGCTTGACCACGTAATCGACCAGGTCTTCACCGACCGCGGCCATGGGCTCCAGGGCGCGGACGTTCAGCTCGTGGGTGACCTCGGCGCGCAGCTCAGGAGCCAGCTCGTCGAACCCGGCCGCGCTCACCACGGCGCGGGGCAGCGGCTGGCGGACCGGAACCGACGCGGCGGCCCGGGCCGACCGCCCGAGTTCCACCAGCCGCCTGGTCTGTGCCATCTGCGCGGACAGGCGGGAGTCGATGGGCGCTTCATCCGCGGCTGGCCAGCTGGCCAGGTGTACCGATTCCGGGTCGCCCGGGCCGCGCAGCACGGACCACACATGATCCGCCAGGAACGGCGTGATGGGCGCCATCAGCCGGGTCAGCACGTGCAGGCTCTCGTACAGCGTGGCGAAGGCCGACGAGCCGTCCGGCGTACCGGGTCCTTCCCAGAACCGCCGCCGGGAACGGCGGACGTACCAGTTCGACAGGTCGTCGATGAAGGCGGCCAGGTGCCGGCCGGCGGCAGCGGTGTCGAAACCCTCCAGGTCTGCCGTGACCTCCTGGGTGGTGGCGTGCAGTTCGCTGAGCAGCCAGCGGTCCAGCAGCGGCCGGCTGGCCGCGGGCGCTGCCTCCGCAGCCTGCGCCGGACCCCACGCCTGGCCCTGGGCCGCGGCCGCGTTGGCGTACAGGACCAGGAACGACACCGTGTTCCAGTAGGTAAGCAGGACCTTGCGGACGATCTCGTCCAGGGCCCCGTCGCCGATCCGCCGGGTGGACCACGGCGAGCCGGACGCGGTGAAGAACCAGCGGATCGCGTCCGCGCCGTGCGCCTCCATCAACGGGAGCGGCTCGAGCACGTTGCCCAGGTGCTTGCTCATCTTCCGGCCGCGCTCGTCTACGACCAGGCCGAGGCAGACCACGTTCTCGTAGGAATTGCGGCCGAACACCAGGCAGCCGACCGCCATCAGCGAGTAGAACCAGCCACGGGTCTGGTCGATCGCCTCGCAGATGAACTGCGCCGGGTAGGTCCGCCGGAACTCCTCGGCGTTCTGCCACGGCGCGCCGAGGCGGGCGAACGGCATCGACCCGGAGTCGTACCAGGCGTCGATCACTTCCGGCACTCGCCGGGCCTCCCCGCCGCACTCCGGGCAGGTCAGGGTCACCTCGTCCACGTACGGCCGGTGCGGGTCCAGCCCGGACAGGTCGCGCCCGGCCAGTTCGCTCAGCTCGGCGAGCGACCCTGCGCAGGTCAGGTGCTGCTCGCCGCACTCCCAGATGGGCAGCGGAGTACCCCAGTAGCGGGTCCGGGACAGCGCCCAGTCCACGTTGTTGCGCAGCCACTCGCCGTACCGGCCGTCCTTGATGGTCGGCGGCTGCCAGTTGGTCTGCTCGTTCTCGGCCAGCATCAGGTCCTTGACCTGGGTGGTCCGGATGTACCAGGACGGCAGCGCGTAGTACAGCAGCGGAGTGTGGCATCGCCAGCAGTGCGGGTAACTGTGCTCGTACTGCTCGACCCGGAACAGCAGGCCACGCTCGGTCAGGTCACGGACCAGCGGCTCGTTCGCGTCCTTGAAGAACATCCCGCCGACCAGCGGGATCCACTCCTCGAACCGGCCGTCCGGGCGGACCGGGTTCACCACCGGCAGGCCGTGCGCCCGGCCGGTCTCCATGTCGTCGGCACCGAAGGCCGGCGCCAGGTGCACCAGGCCGGTGCCGTCCTCGGTGGTAACGAAGTCCCCGGGCACCACCCGGTGCGCCCCCGGGATTTCGACCAGGCCGAACGGCGGCCGGTAGGTGGCGCCGACCAGGGCCGCACCCGGCACCGTGGCCACCACGTGCCAGCCTTCGCCGAGGACCCGGGCCACCAGCTTCTCGGCCACCACCACCGTGTCGCCGTCGCCGGGCTTGCGGGTGATGGCGTAGCTCTCGTCTGGGTGGACCGCGACCGCGGTGTTGGAGACGAGGGTCCACGGCGTGGTGGTCCACACCAGCAGGTCCGCCCCGTTCAGCAGGGGGTTGGCCCCGTCCGGCAGGCTGGCCAGCGGGAACCGGACCGTGACCGCCGGGTCGGACACCAGGCGGTACACATCTGGCTGGCCCATCTCGTGGTCCGACAGGGGGGTCTCGCATCGCGGGCAGTACGGGCTGATGCGGAAGTCCTTGACCAGCAGCCCCTTAGAGAAGATGTCCTTCAGCGACCACCACACCGACTCGACGTAGCTGGTGTCCATGGTCCGGTAGGCGTGCTGCAGGTCCACCCAGTAGCCCAGCCGGACGGTCAGTTCCTCGAACGCGTCCACGTGCCGCTGCGCCGACTCGCGGCACCGGGCGTTGAACTCCGCGATTCCGTAGCTCTCGATCGCCTTCTTGCCGGACAGGCCGAGTTCCCGCTCCACGGCCACCTCGACCGGGAGGCCATGGCAGTCCCAGCCAGCCTGGCGCGGGACATGGAAGCCCTGCATGGTCTTGAAGCGCGGGAAGACATCCTTGAACACCCGGGCCTCGATGTGATGGACCCCGGGCATGCCGTTGGTGGTTGGCGGGCCCTCGTAAAAGGTCCAGAGGGGCCGGCCCTCAGTGGCCTCCAGTGACCGCTCGAAGAACTGTCCGTCCTGCCAGCGGGCCAGGACGTCATGTTCCATGGCGGGCAGGTCGATGGCCGGGGGGAGGTCGGGGAAGTAGCGCGGGCCGCCTGATCCCGGCTGGGCTGACCCAGGCTGGGCTGGGAAGGCTCTGTCGTCTGCATGCCCCATGGCGGGTGGTCCTCCTGCGGGGCGCTCGCGGGCTGGCCGTCAGCCCGTTCGCGCGGCTTCGCTGGAGGGACGAGGCGCGCCGGCGGCGGCCCCGCGGTACCACCCTCCTTGGCCGCGGCTCCGCCTGGGAACGCGACCCTCTCAATTCATGTCTCGCGGCCGGTTCTACTGGGCTCGCGGGTCATGGCGCCTGCTGACGGCGACCGGCCCGCTGCTGTTCTTCCGGCGGCTCTGGGGTGATCTGGTCCGCTGGCCTGCCCCCGGGCTCGCACCATCCCCGGGTCGCTCCTGGCTGCCTGCTGCGGCAGCTGTCCCCATCAACGCCTTTGCCTGTCTAACGATAGCCGATCGCCCATCCCCAGCCGACGCCATTACCCGGGGCCCACACCGGGGCCGGGGGCAATGGCGTAGTGTGACCGCGCGGCCGTGGCCGGGGCCACGGTGCCGTGGGGCGGACGGTCACTGGTTAGGGGTGCAGTGGCCGGGGACGGGCTCGGACGGGGCGAGATCCAGGGCAGGGTTGCGGTCGAAGAACCCGGTGGGCCGCAGGGTGAAACCCGTGTACTCCACCGGCATCACGGGAAAGTCCTCCGGCCGGCAGAAATGAGTCACGCCCACCGTGTGCCACAGCGCGATGCCGGTGTCGGTGACCGGGCGGTCCGCCGACGTCCAGGCGGGCAGCCCGGCGCCCCCCGGATGCTGGTTCGGGAACTCCCCGGCGGCCCGCATCTCGTCATCCCGGGCGGGGGTGACCCATAGGTGCCGGGTGGCGAACGCGGCGCGCGACGTGATCGCCGCGGCCGGCTGGGCCAGCAGCGGCGCGCTGGCGTGCGTGGGCACCAGTGAGTACCCGACCGGCTCACCGCAGGCGTTCCGCGCGCCGTGGTTGACGATCTTCCAGGACCGGCTGCGCTCGGGCGCGGCCATCCGCTGGGCGGCGGATTCCGTCTCCAGCAGGGTCTCCTGGACGGTGAACGCGTTCCCGTATGGGTTGGCGGGCCCGGCCGGGACGGGCACCGCGTCCACCTCGTAGACCGAGTTCGCCAGGCCATCCAGGCACATGTCCAGGCGGAAGCTGAACAGGTGCTGGTGATGGGGGCCGGCTAGTTCCGCGGTCACCGGGTTGGCGTAGCTGACCCGGGTCCCGGGCTGGACCGCCTGAGTCTGGATGATCCCGGTCAGCTTCACCTCGGCCTGGATCGTGCCATCCAGGTAGAAGTACCAGAAGAAGCCGTATTCGTAGTTGCCCACCGTGGCGATGGACGACACGACCAACCGCCGGGAACGGCGGGTCTCCGCAGCCTGGTTCGCCGCGTCCCGGTGCATCCAGAGCACCCCGTAGTCCTCTTCGTGCAGGCAGATGGCTTGCGGCAGGACGCGGGCCGTACCGTCCTCGTCTACCTGGACGCCGTCCAGGTAGACGATCTCGCCGAGGCACTCGCAGCCGAGTTCCAGCGGGTTGGCCATCTTCCCCAGGCCGACGTCACCGGCGTCGAACGCGTTCTTCCACCAGTGGTTCGTCGCGGTGGAGCCGTACGGCACGATCATCTCGGAGAGGCCGGCCCGGTAGATGATGGGCCGCAGCCTCCCGTGATCGTGATAGCCGATCTGGTGCAGGACGAGTCCTTCGATCGGGTGCAGCGAGATCCGCATCTGCCAGGGCCCCCAGGTGAGACACCCGTCGTCGACGGTGAACCCGGGCCCGTCCGGCTGCAGGATCTGCAGCGCCGACAGGTGGCGGAGGTCTCCCGCGCTGGCCGCGTCGTACCGGCCGGGGTCCCGGGGGATGGGCACCACCTCGCCGTCCTCGATCTCCAGGACCTCCCCGGTGTCACGGTCCAGCAAGGCCACCAGGTTCTCGATCGGCCGGGCGTACGGGTTGCTCCCCGGGCCGTCGAGCAGGTACGCCACCCCGCGCGCCAGGCGCCGCCCGGACCCGTCGATTTCCAGCCCGAAGTTGCTGGCCGGCCAGGGATCCACCTGGACCAGGGACATGTCGGTCACGCCGCGCCGGGCCAGCGCGGCCCGGAAGCTAGGATCAGCCTTGATCTGCTCGCCGTTAGCCAGCCATTCCCCGGCCATCAGCGGCGGCTGGACGTCTGGTACCAGGACCTTCCGGATCACCGCGGCCTCGTCCAGCGAGACGGTGACCACCCAGGTATGTCCGGCGGGGTACTGGTACAGGACGCAGCGGGCCTCCCGCGGCAGCGGGCGGCCATCCCAGGCCAGGACGGCGCGCTTGGCCGGCTCGGCCAGGGCGCAGTAGACGAGCCGGCTGCCGGGGCCTGCGGCGGCGAGCGAGAGCCGGCTGGCCTGGCCAGCCTCGTCCGCCGTCAGCGGGGCGAGAGGGTGGCGGACCGAGGTGCGGGGCGAGTCGGTGGCGGCCTGGGCCATCAGGGTCTCCATCCGGGGGCGCGGGGTTTCTCATCTCTAGTATTAGGGGACATTTCTGGCGCGGCCATGCTGGCTGCCGCGGCCCGGGACCACGGCCGCGCCATCACCGCGCTGGTCCGGCGGCGGGAAGGCGGGCCGTCGCGGGGGAACGGGCCGGTCCGCGGATGCGGGGCTGACCGGACAGCCGGATGACCGTGCGCCGCCGGGCCGCGGATTATCGCCGGGCACAGATGTGTTTGCAGTGCCGGGCAGGCGGATCTATCCTCCGGTGACTGCCCCGGTGGTTCAAGATCGATTGGTGGCAGTTGGCATAGTGGACAAGTCGCGTCAAAGGGGGCCGAGATGACAGCAACCGCGCGTTCGGGTGCCGCGGCTCTAGCCGTCCGGCCTGGTGAGAAGCACTGGACCGAGAAGGAGCTGGCGGAGGTTCGCCAGGAACTTGAGACTGAGGCCGACGGGCTGCGCCGGGATATCTCCGCCGCCGAGTCCGAGATCGCGGACCGGCTGGGTGACGCGGTGGGTGATGCCGGGGACGACTCCGCCGACGCCGGGGCCAAGACATTCCAGCGCGAGCACGAGCTCGCCCTGACCGAGACCGCGCGTGAGCTGCTCGCGCAGACTGAGCGGGTGCTGTCCAAGATCGACGGCGGCACCTACGGCGTGTGTGAGTCCTGCGGCAAGCCGATCGGCAAGGCGCGCCTGCAGGCGTTCCCCCGCGCCACCCTGTGCGTGGCCTGCAAACAGCGCGAGGAACGGCGCTGAACGGCGCCGGATCTGCGGGGGGCGCGGATCTCGAGACGGCGGGCGGCCCAGGTCCAGCGCCGCGGCCACGCCGGATCCGCCTGCTGATCACGGTGGCCGTGGTGGTTTTCGTTGCGGACCTTGTTTCCAAGACCATCGTGGTAGCCACCTTGTCGCATCGGGCCCCGATCCGCCTGCTCGGCGGCCTGCTGACGCTGCGGGAGCTGCGTAACAGCGGCGCGGCGTTCAGCATCGGCACCTCCGTCACGGTCGTCTTCACCCTCATCGCCCTCGCGGTCATCGTGGCGATCCTGCGCACCGCCCGGCGGCTGCGCAGCGTCCCCTGGGCCGTCACGCTCGGGCTGCTCCTCGGCGGGGCGGCTGGGAACCTGGGGGACCGGCTGTTCCGGTCTCCCGGCTTCCTGCGCGGGCACGTGGTGGACTGGATCGAGCTGCCGCACTGGCCGGTGTTCAACGTGGCCGACTCGTGCATTGTGTGCGGCGGCATCCTGGCCGTCCTGCTCGCCACCCGGGGCATCCCCATCGACGGCCGCCGGGCCGCCGCCAGCGGCCTCCCGGCCGGGCCTGGCCGGGAAACCGCGACCCCGATCGCCGAGGGCACGGCCGGCGAGCCGCCCGGAGCGCGCGGCGCCCCCATGGACAGCAGCAACTCCGTCTCCGACCGGCCGTCCACGCCCGGGCTGCCCGGTGAGGGGCGCCCGTGACCGGAGACCAGCGCCGGGTGCCCGTTCCCGAGGGACTGGACGGCGAGCGGGTCGATGCCGCGCTGGCCCGGATGTTCGGGCTGTCGCGGACGAGTGCCGCGGAACTCATCACCGGCGGCCAGGTGCTGATCGGGGGCCGCCCGGCGACCAAGTCGGACCGGGTACCCGCGGGGGAGTGGCTGGATGTCACGCTGCCGCCCCCGGTGTCCACCGCGCCGGTGCCGCGCTCCGTGCCCGGCCTGGACGTGGTGTACGAGGACAGTGACATCGTGGTGGTGGACAAGCCGCCGGGGGTGGCCGCCCACCCCACCCCGGGCTGGACCGGCCCGACCGTCCTGGAAGGCCTGCTGGGAGCCGGGCAGATCCTCGCCACCAGCGGCGCCGCGGAGCGCCAGGGCATCGTGCACCGGCTGGACGCGAACACGTCGGGGCTTATGGTCGTGGCCAAGAGCGAGCACGCCTACAGCGCGCTCAAGCAGGCGTTCCGGGACCGCGAGGTGGACAAGCGCTACCACGCCCTGGTGCAGGGTCACCCGGACCCGCTGCGCGGGACCATCGACGCCCCCACGGGCCGGCATCCTTCGGGAGACGGCCGGTTCGCCGTGGTGGCCGGCGGCCGGCCGAGCGTCACCCACTACGACACGCTCGAAGCGTTCCGCGGGGCCAGTCTGGAGGAGATCATCCTGGAGACCGGGCGGACCCACCAGATCCGGGTGCACATGGCGGCGCTGCACCACCCGTGCGCCGGCGACCGCCTGTACGGGGCCGACCCGGTGCTCGCCGCCCACCTCGGGCTGACCCGGCAGTGGCTGCACGCGGTCCGGCTGGGCTTCGAGCACCCGGCGGACGGCCGCCGGGTCGAGTTCAGCAGCGACTACTCGCCGGACCTCGCCCACGCCCTGAATATCCTCCGCGCCGAAAGCTGACCGCCAGGATGACCGTCCGGGACATCCGCCTGTTCGGTGACCCCGTGCTGCGCGAGGTGTGCCGTCCGGTCACCGACTTCGGCGCCGGGCTGGCCCGGCTGGTCACCGACCTGACGGATACCTGCCGGCTCCCGGGCCGCGCCGGGCTCGCCGCGCCCCAGATCGGCGTGGACCTGCGCGTGTTCTGCTACAACGTCGAGGACGAGGAGGGGTACCTGATCAACCCCCGGCTGGAGTCCAGCGAGGGCCATCAGGACAGCCCGGAGGGCTGCCTGTCGATCCCCGGCCTTTACGTGGCCAACCCGCGGGCCTGGCACGCGGTGGTCACCGGGGTGGACCTGGACCGCCAGCCCGTTACGGTCGGCGGGATCGGTCTGCTGGCCCGCTGCCTGCAGCATGAGCTCGATCATCTCGACGGGCACCTCTTCCTCGACCGCCTCCCCCCGGGTGAGCGGCGCCAGGCGCTGCGGGCCCTCCGTGACCGGCTGAGCGGCCCGGGGCTGGCTGGCCCGGGATCCGGCGGCCCTTCCTGAGCCGGCGCGCCGGTGCTAGCGGAGCTCGCGGAAGAGGCCGCGCAGCCGCTCGAAGGCCGGCTTGGGGGAGTAGTCGTCACGCAGCACGCCGAACTGGTGGAACAGGCCGTCGTTGGAACTGTCCGCGTCGCGCAGCGTGAACAGTTCCCAGTGCGTGACGTTCAGTTCCTCCCGCCGTGCGTGCACGGCCCGCAGGATGATCTCGAGTACGTCCGCCTGCTGCTCCGGCGTTCGGCCCGGCCCCGTTGGCCAGCCGTTCTCGCAGATCCGGATCGGCGTCCCGGGGCCGATGCCGGTGATGGGCAGTACCTCCTCGCGGAAGCTGCGCAGCAGCCAGTCCACGGCCCCGTCGAGCCGGTCCAGGGTCACCGGCGGCCCGAAGACGTCCGGGTACATGTCCAGCCCGGCGTAATCCACCGCGTCCGCGAACGCCGGGCCGCCCAGCCGGGCCACGGCGGGCCAGAACGCGTTCCCGGCCGGGTTCACCTCGGGACTCACCGCGAACCCGATGGCTGCCGTGGCTCCCGAGTCCCGTTTCGCGTCCGCGGCGGCCAGCATCCCGCGGACCAGTGCCTCGTCCGCGCGGGGGAAGGCCCCGTCAGCGGCATCCGGGATGCCCGTCAGGTTGGCCTCCCCGGTCACCTGGATCGCGGCCAGCTGATGGCCGTGCCCGCGCGCCACGTCGGCGGCGAACTCAGCCCAGCCCGCCACGTCGCCAGCCGGATCGCGGTAGCACAGCACCAGGTCCCAGGGGATCTGCGCGGCCGCCAGCTCCTGCACCTGGGCCAGCGTCGAAGCCGTCGAGGCGCCTCCGGTCCAGCTCACATACATCCGGGCCAGCAGCGGCGGGCCGTCGCCCTGAAGGTATTGCACGGCCCTAACGATCTGATCGACGTCATCGGGTGGCCCCGCAGCCACCCCATCCGGACTGCCGGCCAGGCCCAGCGGGAACAACCCGAACGTCAGCGGCTGCGGCACGGGTCAGCACGCTACGCCACGACGGGGGCCGGGGGAAAGGATCAGCGCCGGGCGGCCTGCCGGGCGATGGGCGTTCCGGAGAGAGGGTCAATGCCGTCGGCGGCCAGGATGTACCAGGCGGTTGTCCCGGTGTGCAGCGAGGCGTACACGTAGCCGCCCTGGCAGTCGGACAGCGCGTCGCGGGACGCGGCCATGATGCCCAGGCCGTCCCCGTTGGGCCCGTGGGCCTGGGCATAGGCGATGTCCGCGAGGTACGACCGGGCCTGGGCGGAGTCCCCGGGCTGATTCCGCAGCCGCAGGGCGTCCGCGACGTGCGCGGTGCCCTCGAACCAGACGCCCGTGGGGTCGCCTGTGCAGTAAGTCACCCCGCGGTACCCGGCCGCCGACACGCTGAGGTTCGCCACGTCCCAGCTCACCGATCCCGCGTACGCGGGATCGTGCAGGGCCAGGTAGGACCAGCTGTTCACGTCCTCGACCTGCGCGGTGTCGTTCCGCCTGCCGCCGTCGCCCGTGGTGCCGAGGTAAAAGCGGCTCTGGGCCGGGTCCCACATCGACACGACGAACCGCCTGGCCCAGGCCGCCCGCTGCGACCACACCGGGTCGCCGGTCTCCTGGGCCAGCAACCGGAAGAACGCGTAAACGTCGATGTTGTGCTCAGTCGACTCCCATGGGATCTTCGCCCCGGCGGCGGTGTCGCCGCCCGTGTACCCACCCGACCCGCGTCCGTCCCGGCACTGGGACTGGATCCACTCACCCAGGTCGATCGCGCCGCGCAGGTAGGCCCGGATCCGGGTGGCGGCGTACAGCTGCACGAGAGCCTGCCCGGCCCAAGCCAGGGTGCCGGTGCTGCTGGCTTGGTCGGTGACCTGGATGGCGTTCGCGTCGTTCAGCGGAACCGGCGCGTAGGCGTTGTGCAGCCGCCCATCGTGGGCGGGCTCATGGGCCTGCAGGTACAGCAGCGCGTTGCCGATGGTCTCGGCCCGGGCGACCCCGCCGGCGGTCCTCTCCGCCAGGTATGCGTCGATGAGGAGCGCATTGTCGTAGGTGCTCGCGGTTGTGTCGCCCCGCTGACCCAGCAGCCCGCCCGTGTAGCTCTGCACGAGCCGCGGGGCCGGGCCGACGGTCCGGATATCCATCATCTGGTTCAGGAACTGGTAGGCCCGGGCCAGGCTGGCCGGGAGCTGGCGGGCGTGGCGAGGGGCGGCCGGTGCCACGTCCGCGGGCCGGTCCGCGGCCAGGCGCGTGGCTCCCGGCCGCCCGCACACGGCCCCGCCCGGAGGCCGGGGATGCAGGATGGCGACGAGGAGAACCGTGATGCCGATCGCGGCGGCCACCACGAGGGCTGCGATCCGTTTCACGCGTACCGCTATTGCGCGGAGACGGGGATGCTCGTGGACAGCGGATTAACGCCGCTGGCGGCCAGGATGTACCAGGCGGTGGTCCCCGTGTGCAACGACGCGTAGACGGAGTCACCCTCGCGGTCGGTGAGCCCGTCCTTGGACGCGGCCATGATCCCGAGGCCGTCCTCGTTCGGCCCGTGGGCCTGCGCGTAGGCGATGTCAGCCAGGTAGGCGGCGGCCTGGGTGGAGTCTCCGGGCTGGCCGCGGCTCTCCAGGGCGTCGGCGAGATGGGCGGTGCCCTCGAACCAGACACCCGTCCGGTCGCCCGGGCAGATACTCGCCCCTCGCAGCGGGCCGGCCGCCGCGGCCAGGTTGGTGACATCCCAGTCCACCGACGCCGCGTAAGCGGGAGACCGCAGGGCCAGGTAGGACCAGCTGTTGACGTCTTCGGTCTGGGGACTGTCGTTCGTGGTCACCCCGTCGGTCATCGTCCCCAGGCTGAACCGGCCTGCGGCCGGGTTCCACATGGAGACGAGGAAGGTCCTCGCCGCGGAGGCCCGGGTCGCCCAGACGGGAAGCCCGCTTTCCCGCGCGAGCAGGCTGAAGAAGGCGTACACATCGATGTTCTGCTCCGTCGACTTCCACGCGAGTTTGGTGCCGGAGCCGGCATAGCCGCCGGTGTAGCCGCCCTGCCCGCGCGCGTCTGACGTGTTGGCCTGGACCCAGCCGGCGAGGTTCTCCGCCCCGGTCAGGTAGGCCGGGAGCCGGGTGGCCGCATACAGCTGGACCAGGGCGTCCCCGGCCCACGACGCGTCCCCGGTCGTCTGGGAGGTGGCTTCGGGCTGCACGTCGGCCGGGAGGCGGAGAGGGGCGGGCGTGTAGTCGTCGTACAGGCCGCCGCCCTGCGGCGCGGACTGGGCCAGCGCGGTGAGCAGCGCGTTGCCGGTGGTCTCGGCCCGGGCCTGCCCGCCCGCAGTGCGCTGGGCCAGGTAGGCGTCGATGACGAGCGCGTCGTCGTAGACGCTGGAGGCGGTGTAGTTCTCGGCACCCAGCACCCCGCCGGTATAGCTCTGCACCAAGCGGGGAACTGAGCCTCTGGCGTACCGGTCCATCATCTGATTCAGGAACTGGTAGGCATGGGACACTCCGGGTCCGGCCGGCGTGAGCGCCGTCCGGCTGGCCGCATCCAGCTGCGGGGCGGCCGAAGCCCGGCCACTCCCCGGGAGCAGGCCGGCCCCTACCGCGACGGCGAGGAGCACAGCCCAGGCCCGCCGGACGCCGTGCATGCGCATGAGCTTCGTCCTTGTCGGATGGGTGTCCACGCGTGGCTGTCATCACTCCAAGCATCATTTGTATCACTCCTAGTCAGATTCCTCGCGGCGGCTCAGGCCGCAAAACGGGATAACAGGCCATCCGGTGTGGCGGGTCGCCGCGCTTGGTTGGCCTCTGTAGGCTCGACTCCGCCGGGCCGGTGCGCCACTGCCGCGGCATCCTCCCGCCAGGGAATTCCGCGGCCGGGCGGGTCCTTACCCAGGCAGCACCGGCCGCTTCCCCCGGCCGTGGATGGTGAGTACCCGTGAGGGTTTTCGTTGCATGCCTTAAAAGGAGGCGGTAGTTCGTGACGGCAGCCGCAGCGGACCACACCGGCCACCCCGGCGGGTTTGCGCACCTGCACGTGCACACCGAGTACTCGATGCTGGACGGGGCCGCGCGGCTGAAGGACATGTTCGCCCAGTGTGAACGTGAGGGCATGTCCGCCGTGGCCATGACCGACCATGGCAACCTGTACGGCGCCTACGATTTCTGGTCCAAGGCCACTAAGGCCGGGGTCAAGCCGATCATCGGCATCGAGGCCTATGTCGCCCCTGAGCACCGCAGGCACCGCCAGCCGGTGCGCTGGGGGACGCCGGCGCAGAAGGACGACGACGTGTCCGGGGCCGGCGCCTACACGCACATGACGATGCTGGCCGAGACCACCGAAGGCATGCACAACCTGTTCCGGCTGTCGTCCCGGGCCTCGCTGGAGGGCCAGTTCCGCAAGCCGCGGATGGACCGCGAGATCATCTCCGAGCACGCCCGGGGAATCATGGCCACCACCGGCTGCCCCAGCGGCGAGGTGCAGACCCGGCTGCGGCTTGGCCAGTACCCGCAGGCGCTCGAGGCGGCCGCCGCCTACCGCGACATCTTCGGCGCAGGCAACTTCTTCGTCGAGATCATGGACCACGGGCTCAGCATCGAGCAGCGGGTCCGGGACGGCCTGCGGCGCATCGCGAAAGAGCTGGACCTGCCGTTCGTGGTCACGAACGACTCGCACTACTCGGTCGAGGCGGACGCCAAGGCACACGAGGTCCTGCTCTGCGTGCAGACCGGGTCCAACATGGCCGACCCCGGACGGTTCAAGTTCGACGGCTCGGGCTACTACCTGAAGAGCCCGCAGGAGATGCGGGCGGCGTTCCCCGACGAGGAATGGCAGTCGGGCTGCGACTCCACGCTGCTCATCGCCGAGCGTGCCGACGTCAAGTTCGAGTCCCAGAACCTGATGCCGCTGTTCGACGTCCCTGAGGGGGAGACCGAGGAGAGCTGGCTGCGCCAGGAAGTCTGGCGCGGGATGGACCGCCGGTACCCGGAAGGCTACGACGAGCGCCGCCGCCAGCAGGTCGAGTACGAGATGGGCATCATCACCCAGATGGGCTTCTGCTCGTACTTCCTGGTCGTTGCCGACTTCATCATGTGGGCGAAGCGGAACGGGGTCGGGGTCGGGCCCGGCCGCGGCTCGGCTGCAGGCTGCCTGGTGGCGTACGCGCTAGGCATCACTGACCTGGACCCGCTCAAGCATGGGCTGATCTTCGAGCGGTTCCTGAATCCCGAACGCGTGTCCATGCCCGACATCGACATCGACTTCGACGAACGCCGGCGGGGTGACGTAATCCGTTACGTCACCGAGAAGTGGGGCGAGGACCGGGTCGCGCAGATCATCACCTACGGCACGATCAAGGCCAAGGCCGCGGTCAAGGACTCCGCCCGGGTGCTGGGCTTCCCGTACGCGCTCGGCGACCGGATCACCAAGGCGTTCCCGCCCGCCGTGATGGGCAAGGACATCCCGCTGTCCGGGATCTTCGACGACGCCCACCCGCGTTACGGGGAGGCCGGCGAGATCCGGGCCCTGTACGAGGCCGAGGCCGAGGTGCGCCAGGTCATCGACACTGCACGCGGGCTGGAGGGGCTGATCCGCCAGGCCGGCGTGCACGCCGCTGGCGTGATCATGAGCAGTGAGCCGATCATCGATCATGTGCCGGTCTGGAAGCGCGAGGCAGACGGCGCGGTCATTACCCAGTTCGACTACCCCGCGTGCGAGTCACTCGGCCTGCTCAAGATGGACTTCCTCGGCCTGCGCAACCTCACCGTGCTGGACGACGCGGTCCGCGGGGTCAAGGCCAACCGGGGCATCGACGTGGACCTGGAGTCGCTGCCGCTGGACGACAAGCCCACCTACGACCTGCTGGCCCGGGGCGACACGCTGGGCATCTTCCAGTTCGACGGCGGTCCGATGCGGGCCCTGCTGCGCAGCATGCGGCCGGACAACTTCGAGGACATCTCGGCGGTCGGCGCGCTCTACCGGCCCGGACCGATGGGCGCCAACGCCCACAACGACTACGCCGACCGGAAGAACGACCGCAAGCCGGTCGTGCCCATCCACCCTGAGCTGGCCGAGCCACTGGCCGAGATCCTGGGCGATACCTACGGGCTGATCGTGTACCAGGAGCAGGTCATGGCCATCGCGCAGAAGGTGGCCGGGTACAGCCTCGGCAGCGCGGACCTGCTCCGCCGGGCCATGGGCAAGAAGAAGAAGGAGATCCTGGACAAGGAGTTCGCGCCGTTCGAGGCCGGGATGAAGGCCAACGGCTACTCCGCCTCGGCGATCAAGACGCTGTGGGACATCCTCGTCCCGTTCTCCGACTACGCGTTCAATAAGGCGCACAGCGCCGCCTACGGGCTGGTCTCCTACTGGACGGCCTACCTCAAGGCCAACTACCCCGCCGAGTACATGGCCGGGCTGCTCACCTCGGTGTCCGGCGACAAGGACAAGAGCGCGCTCTACCTGAACGAATGCCGCCGTATGGGCATCACCGTCCTGCCGCCCGACGTAAACGCCTCGGAGGCCATGTTCACCCCGGTCGGCACCGACATCCGGTTCGGCCTGGCCGCGATCCGCAACGTCGGGATCAACGTGGTGGACTCGATCCTGGAGGCCCGCGCGGCCAAGGGCGCGTTCACCAGCTTCGCTGACTTCCTGCGCAAGGTCCCGGGCAACGTGTGCAAGAAAAACGTCATCGAGTCGCTGGTGAAGGCGGGTGCGTTCGACTCGCTCGGCCATCCGCGCAAGGGCCTGGCCATCATCCACGAGCAGGCCATCGACACCGTGATCGACGTCAAGCGCAAGGAGGCCATCGGCCAGGACTCGCTGTTCGGCGGGGACGCCGAGGTCGAGGCCAGCTTCGAGGTGCCGGTGCCCGACGGCGAATGGGACAAGACCACGCTGCTGGCGTTCGAGCGGGAGATGCTGGGCCTGTACGTGTCCGACCACCCGCTGCTGGGCGTGGAGCACATCGTGGCCGCGAACACCGACTGCTCGGTGGCCGAGCTGCTCAGCTCCGCGGCGGAAGAGCCCGCCGAGCGCGCAGCCCGGGGTGGCCGGCCGGACGGGCAGATGGTCACGCTGGGCGGGATCCTGTCCGGGGTGGCGCGGAAGGTGACCCGGCAGGGCAACCCCTGGGCCACGGCCACCCTGGAGGACCTGGAAGGCGCCATCGAGGTGCTCTTCTTCCCGGCCGCCTACCAGCAGTGCTCGCTGCTGCTGGCCGAGGACGCGATCGTGATCGTCAAGGGCCGGCTGGACCGGCGTGAGGATACGCCCAAGCTGATCGCGCAGGAGGTGAGCGCGCCGGACCTGACGGTGGACCAGGGTGGCCCTTTCGTCGTGTCCATGCCGGTCCAGCGGTGCGTCGCGCCCGTGGTCGACCGGCTGCGTGAGGTGCTGTGCACCCACCCGGGGCTGTCCGAAGTGCACCTGAAACTCTGCAATGGTCCGAGGGCGACGATCGTCCGGCTGGATGACAAGCTGCGGGTCAAGCCGTCGCCCGCGCTGCTGGCCGACCTCAAGCAGCTGCTCGGCCCGGCCTGCGTGGGCTGAGCTTCGGTCCGTTAGCTGCGGCCCGGTAGCTTCGGCAGGGTGTGAGCTGGGAAGACTGGACGGTAGTCCGGCCAGCGAAGGGCGCCGCTGTGATACGCCGCATCCACTTGTCCGGCCACCACAAGGAGGCGCTGCGTACCAACCTGTGGCTGGTCCCGGCGATCGAGGTGCTGGCCGCGCTCGGCCTGTTCGCCGCCACCAGCGTGGCCGACCGGGCCGCTTACCACGGCTCCTTCACGCTGCCCTCGTGGGTGATCAGCGGCTCGGCCGATGCCGCACGCCAGATCCTCACCACCATCGCGGCGGCGATCATCACCGTAGTAGGCGTGGTCTTCTCGATTGTCATCGTGGCGCTGACCCTGGTCTCCACCCAGTTCGGCCCCCGGATGCTGCGGACCTTCATCCGGGACCGGGGTACCCAGCTGACATTGGGGACATTCGTCGCGACCTTCGTCTACGCGGTCCTCACCCTGGTGTCCATCGGCGGTCCCGGGCCGGGCGGCCCGTATGTGCCGCATATCGGTATCACCGTCACGCTCGCGCTGACCGTGGCCGACCTGGCGGTGCTGATCTACTTCATCCACCACATCGCCACCCAGATCCAGCTGCCGGAGGTGATCGCCGGCATCTCCGCCGACCTGTCCGCGGCGATCGATGACCAGGTGGACGACGGGGCTGCCCGGCCCGGTGACCCCTCGGCGTCCGGCGTGCTGGCCAGCATGCCGTGGCCGGGCGGCGTGGTCGAGGTCGCGGACAGCGGGTACCTGCAGTACGTCCACCGCCGCACGCTGCTGGGCATCGCCACGCAGGCCGGCGCGGTCATCTACCTGAGATACCGGCCTGGTCACTTCCTGGTCCAGGGCAGCCCGCTGGCCACGGTATGGCCGGCCAGCGCGGCGCGCCAGGTGGCCGACGGGCTGACCCGGGCCCACGTCACTGGCCCGTACCGGACGCTGGCCCAGGACGTCTCGTTCGGCATCGACCAGCTGGTGGAGATCGCAATTCGCTCGTTGTCTACCGCGGTGAACGACACTTTCACGGCGCTGACCTGCGTCGACTGGCTTTCTGACAGTCTGTGCAAGGTTGCTGGCCGATGGCAGCCAGCCCGGGTCCACCGGGACCGTACGGGCGCCGTGCGGGTGATCACTAGCGAGCCGACGTACGACCGGCTGGTGCAGCGGTCGTTTGAGAAGATCCGGCAGAGTTCCCGTGGCAATCCCGCGGTGCTGATCCGCCTGCTGGATGCGCTGGCCAGGATCATGGAACGGACGACCGCGGACGATCAGCGCCAGGTGCTGCTCGACCAGGCCGCCATGATCATCCGGGCGAGTGAGGAATCGGTGCCTGACGAGCCGGACCGGGCCGACGTGCGCCGCCAGTACGAGGCGTTCCTCGCTGTTCATGCCCAGCTGGGGAGCCTGCCGCTGCCCACACCGGGCAGCTGACCGGCTGCACCGGGTCGTCCCCGGGGGCTAGGTGTCGCGGCGCTGCAGGAGAAAAGCGCCGATGGCGAGCAGCAGTGCGGTCCACAGGCAGAAGATTCCGAAGCCCTGCCACGGCGAGAGCAGCTGATCCGCTTGCTGATGGTCCGCGGTGATCAGCACGCCTGCCACGGTCGGGAAGTACTCGTGAATGTGCGCGCCCCAGCTGTACGGCAGCAGCGCCAGCAACGGCCCGATCACCAGGACCAGGCCGATCACGGTGGTGATCGCGCCCGCCGTGTGCCGGATCAGGTTCCCGATGGCCAGCGCGAACAGGCCGAGCACGGTCAGGTAGAGCCCCGCCCCCAGTACGGCGCGGGTCACGTTCGGGTCGCTCAGGGACACCTTGACCAGGCTGCGGGTTAGCGCCGAGCCGATGAGGAACGACCCGAACGCGACGATCTCCCCGATGACCAGCACCAGCACGCTGAACACGGCCGACTTGGCGGCCAGCATGGGCAGCCGCTTCGGCACGGCCAGGAGGGAGGCCCTGATCGTGCCGGTGGAGTACTCACTGGTGATCACCAGCACCCCGAGCACGCAGATGGCGAGCTGCCCCAGCCCCAGACCGGTGCCGAGGATGAAGCTGGTCGGGTCGGCCACGATCGAGGCGCCCCGGCCCGTCGCCTTGCCCTGGTTCAGGGCGTGCACGGTCAGCCAGGTGAGCAGGGCGGTGAGCCCGAGGGTCACCACGACGAATAGCAGCAGCGTCCACAGCGTGGATCGCACGGAGCGGATCTTCGTCCATTCGGCCAGCATCAGGTGGCCGAATCCCACCCGGTGGGCGGGCGGGGGGACAGCGGGCCGGGTGGCCCGGACAGGGGGGCTGGTGGAGGTCATTCGGTGCGCTCCTGGGCTGCGGCCACGCGGGCCGGATCGCCCGGGGAGTGCCCGCCCGGGGAGCCGCCGCCTGGCGGAGTCCCGGGACTGGCGGCCGCCGGCTGCGGGCTGGCGGACGCCCGGCCCGTCCCGAACTCGGAGCTGTCCGCGGTCAGTTCCATGTAGGCCTCTTCCAGGGAGGCGAGCTGCGGCGTGAGTTCGTGCAGGACGATCCGGTTCGCGGCGGCGATCTCGCCGATCCGGGGCGCGTCGAGGCCGGTGATGTCGACCTCCGGAGCTGGCCGGCGGGCCGCGCGGGCGCCGTCAGCGTCCCCGGCCGGCTCGTCCCCGGCAGGTGCGTCCTGGGCGGGTGCTTCCCGGGCGGGTGCTTCCCGGGCGTGGTCGTCCCGGGCGGGCTGCTCACGAATGGTGGCCTTGCCACCTTCTGCCGCGACCAGATCGGCGAGCCGGGCCGCGTCCGGCGATCGCACCAGCACATATTTCTCGGAACTGCGCTCGATGAATTCCTGGGTGCTGCAGTCCGCGATCAGCTTGCCCCGGCCAATAACGATCAAGTGGTCCGCGGTGACGGCCATCTCGTTCATCAGGTGGCTGGACACGAAAACGGTCCGGCCCTCGGCCGCCAGTTGTTTCATGAGGTTCCTGATCCAGAGGATGCCCTCCGGGTCGAGCCCGTTGACAGGCTCGTCCAGCATCAGCACCTGCGGGTCGCCCAGCAAGGCCACCGCGATGCCGACCCGCTGCCCCATGCCGAGGGAGTACCCGCCGGTCCGTTTGCGGGCCACCTCACCCAGCCCGACCAGGTCCAGCACCTGATCCACCCGGGACCTGGGCAGGCCCTGGGTCTGCGCGAGAAACAGCAGGTGGTTATAGGCGCTGCGGCCTGGGTGCATGGACCGGGCCTCGAGCAGCGCACCCACCGTGCGCAACGGCTGGGCGAGGTCGGCGTAACGCCGGCCGTCGATCGTCGCGGTACCGGACTGCGGGTGATCCAGGCCGAGGATCAGCCGCATCGTGGTGGACTTGCCGGCGCCATTCGGCCCGAGGAAGCCAGTGACCCGGCCTGCTTCCACGGTAAAGGACAAATGGTCAACGGCGAGTTTTTCCCCGTAGCGCTTGGTGAGGTCTCGTGCCTCAATCATCGCTTCCCCTTGAGACGGCCTGGCCGACTTGGTTGCGCCGTGCACCAGAATCCACGGTACCAAGGAATTGCCGCCCGCCGATTCTTCTCGCTGCAGACTGCGGACTGCTGGCGCGGGCCGTGCCCGCCACAGGTTGCGTGCTGCCTGGTACACGGGCGGGGCGGCGTTCACGTACGCTGCTGCGCAGTATGACCGAGCCGATGCCCTTGCCCGCCGCGCGTGCCGCCGCCGGAATCCGCCGCGGCGTCGTGGCCTGCCTGGGTGTGGCGGCCGGGACTGCGCTGCTCGGGCTGGTGGCCGGGTTCCTCTGGGCCCTGGTCGCCCCGCGGCCGCTGCTGGTGATGACCGGCCACGGCACCGCGGCCGTGATCAACGCCGAGACCAGCGCGTTCATCGCCGGGGACGGCTGGTACTGCTTCATCTGCCTGGCCGGGGGAGTAGTCACCGGGCTGTTCGGCTACCTGCTCGCGGTCCGCAGCTACGGCCCGGTAGCGATGATCATGGTCCTGGTCAGTGCGCTGGCCGCCGCGCTGATCACCCGCTGGATCGGGGAGCACGTGGGTCTGGCCAGCTATCACCATCTGCTCGCCACGCTGCCGGCCGGCGCCAGGCTGCGGGCCGCCCTGGCCCTGGGCGCCCGGAGCGCGATCGCGTTCTGGCCGCTGGGGGCCGGCCTGGTGGCAGGCGGCATGGAACTGGCCGCGGTGCTGCGCGGCCGGCAGCTAAGCAGCTCCGGGTCCGCCCTGGCCCCGGAATGACGGGCGGGCCGGCCCGTCAGGGCCAGGCCTGCAGCTCTCAGGACCGGGTCCCGGGTGAAGTCACCGGGGGCGGCGGAATGTCCATCATGCGGACAGGGCCGCCGCCAGCCCTGACGCGCTCCGTACACTGGGCGGGTGCTTTCCAGGATTGATCTGCGCGGATCGTCGGCTGCCCAGCTGAGCAGGGAAAAGCTCGCCCCGGTACTGCCCCGGGCCGGGCTGGACGTTGAGGCTGCGATCGAGAAGGTCCGGCCGATCTGCGACGACGTGCGCCATCGCGGGACGGCCGCGGTCCGTGAGTACACGCTGCGCTTCGACGGCGTGGACCTGCCTAGCACCCGGGTCCCGGCCGCGGCGCTGGCCGGTGCGCTGGAGACGCTGGACCCGGGGCTGCGGGCCGCACTGGAGGAGACCGTCCGCCGGCTCCGCCTGGTCTGCCGGGCTCAGCTGCCGGGCGACGTCGTGACCAGCCTCGGTCCGGGGGCGACCGTCACCGAACGGTACGTCGCGGTGAGCCGGGCGGGGGTGTACGTGCCGGGCGGCCTGGTCACGTACCCGTCCTCGGTGCTGATGAACGTGGTCCCCGCGCAGGTGGCCGGGGTGCCGCAGATCGCGGTGGCCTCGCCGCCCCAGGAAAACGGCCTGCCCAGCCCGGCCGTGCTGGCCGCGTGCGCGCTGCTCGGCATCGAGGAGGTGCACGCCGCCGGCGGGGCCCAGGCCATCGCCATGCTCGGGTACGGCACGGCGGAGTGTGCCCCGGTGGACACCATCACCGGCCCGGGCAACATCTACGTGGCCGCCGCCAAGCGGCTGCTGCTCGGCACGATCAGCACCGACGCCGAGGCCGGCCCGACCGAGATCGCGATCATCGCGGACGAGACCGCGGACCCAGAGTTCGTCGCGGCCGACCTGATCGCCCAGGCCGAGCACGATCCGCTGGCCGCCTGCCTGCTGATCACCACGGACCCGGGTCTTGCCGACCGGGTGGACAAGGCCCTGGTGCCGCAGATCGCCGCGGCCCGCCACCGGGAGCGAGTGGAGGCCGCCCTGGCCGGCCAGTCGGCCTGCGTGCTGGTGGACGACACCGGCGCGGCCCTGGCCACCTCGGATGCCTGGGCGCCGGAGCACCTGGAGATCCAGACCCAGGACGCGAGCTCGCTGGCCCGCCGGGTCCGGAACGCGGGCGCCATCTTCGTGGGTCCCTACGCTCCGGTCTCGCTCGGTGATTACCTGGCCGGCTCCAACCATGTGCTGCCGACCGGCGGCACCGCCCGGCACACCGCCGGCCTGTCCGTCCTGACCTTCCTGCGTGCCATCCACCTGGTCGAGTACGAGCGGGACGCGCTGGCCGAGGTCGCGCCGCACATAGACGCGCTCGGCGGGGCCGAGGATCTGGCCGCGCACGTCGCCGCGGTGCGGGTGCGCATCCCCCGGACCGAGCCGTGAGCGGTTCCCCGGCCGGTCCCGCCGCGGGCGGGCCGGGTGCTGCGGGAAATTCCCGCGCCGGGTCATCACTCCCGTCGTCGCTTCCCTCATGGCTGCCGATCCGCGAGGACCTGGCCGGGCACACCGCCTACGGCGCACCGCAGATCGACGTCCCGGTCCGGCTGAACACCAACGAGAATCCCTATCCGCCCTCCCCGGCGATGGTCCAGGCGATCACGCAGGCCGTCGCGGAGGTGGCCGGGACGCTGAACCGCTACCCGGACCGGGACGCGGTGGCGCTGCGAGGTGACCTGGCCACCTACCTCGGCCACGGGCTGGGGGTCGGCCAGGTGTGGGCGGCCAACGGCTCCAACGAGATCATCCAGCAGCTGTTCCAGGCGTTCGGCGGCCAGGGGCGGACCGCGCTGGGCTTCGAGCCCTCGTACTCGATGCACCCGCTGATCGCCCTGGCCACCGGCACCCGCTGGATCAGCGGGGCCCGGGACGCCGACTTCGGGCTCGAGCCCGACCCCGCGCTGT
>Ga0208717_1000130_pt1 | contig 39405 bp, 33 predicted proteins | sample NGESurF53shallow_FD_184489 | JGI IMG/M metagenome (GOLD analysis project Ga0208717, IMG submission 184489) | Arctic peat soil microbial communities from Barrow, Alaska - NGEE Surface sample F53-3 shallow (SPAdes) | ecosystem: Environmental > Terrestrial > Soil > Wetlands > Peat ... | reverse complement strand
CTGTGCGCTTCCAGCAGCTTCCGCCGCAGATCGTCCGAATATGCTCTCCCCATCCCTGTTGTATCGCTGAGACTTCGCCAGAAATAATATACACCTATGGGTTAAATGCTCTATATCGCACGCCTCTCCGCGGATCGCCTCTCCGTCGATCGCGAGATGAGCTTCCTCCACATGCCGCTGGAAGGCGGCGCCCTGGTTCACTACCGTGGACTTTATTACGTTGTGGGGTCGCACCTGACCGGATGGAGCCCCAATCCTAATGTCTACGCCACCGCCGCCAGCCTCTCCGGCCCTTGGTCGAAATTCCGAAAAATCGCTCCCGCTTCGCCCGATACATACGGCTCCCAGTCCAGCACGCTGCTCAAGGTTTCGGGCACAAAGTCAACGTCGGTCATCTTTATGGGCGATATCTGGAAGCCAAAAATGCTGTGGGATTCGCGTTATCTCTGGATGCCTCTGCAAATCGGCAACGGGCATCTGCGGTTGCCCTCGCCCGCTCAGTGGACCATCGATGCAAAAACCGGCAAAACGGACATTCATTGAGCTTCGAGGCCGTCCGCCAGCGTTGTTTGCTTCCGGCTAGACCGCGCCCAGCGCCTGCTCGAGGTCGGCCAGAATATCCTCAACATCCTCAATTCCCGCAGAGATGCGAACTAATCCGTCGGTGATGCCAAGCTGCCGTCGGCCTTCTTCTCCAATGGCAGCATGGGTCATGGTGGCCGGATGCGAGATGAGCGTTTCGACGCCGCCGAGCGACTCCGCCAGCGAACACAACCGGACGGATTTGAGCAGCCGGTTGGCTCGGTCGAGCGACCCCAGGTCGAAGCTAATCATGGAGCCGAAGCCGGACATCTGCCGCCGGGCCAGATCGTACTGCGGATGGTCCGCAAGACCGGGGTAAAACACCTTTTTCACCTTCGACTGCCTCACCAACCAGGCCGCCACCTCGCGCCCGTTCGCGTCATGCTGGCGCATCCGTACCGCCAGCGTTTTTACGCCGCGCAGCAATAGCCAGCATTCAAACGGCGACAAAATTCCACCGGTACATTTCTGCACGAACTGGAATGTCTCCGCGTGCTCAGGTTTCGTCCCCACCAGCACACCGCCGAGTCCGTCCGAGTGTCCGTTCAGGAACTTCGTCGTCGAATGGATCACGATGTCGGCGCCAAGCTCGAGGGGCCGCTGGAAATACGGCGACATAAAGGTGTTGTCGACGCTCAATTCGATACCGTGACGGTGGCAAATATCGGACACGGCGCGAATGTCGGTCAACGCCATCATGGGGTTGGTCGGGGTTTCGATGTGGACCAACTTGGTTTTGGGCCGGATGGCGCGGCCAACGTTCTCCGCATTCGAGGTATCGACGTAGGTGAATTCCAGCCCATAGTTCACCAGAACCTGGTCGAACAGCCGCGTCGTTCCGCCATACATGTTTTCACTGCAAACGATGTGATCGCCGGTCTTCATCATGGTGCAAAGCGCAGTGATAGCAGCCATGCCGCTGCCGAAAACATGCGCCGAAGTCCCGCCTTCAAGCGACGCGAAATTTTCCTCAAGCGCAGTGCGGGTGGGGTTGGAAACGCGGGAGTATTCATAACCCTTGTTCTTTCCGATCTCCTGCTGCACATACGTCGAGCTGGCATAAATGGGCACGTTCACCGCGCCGGTGACCGGGTCCGGCGCCTGCCCGTCATGAATGGCGCGCGTGGAAAATCCTGCTTTCTTTTCAGCCATGGCAACGTGTCCTTGGGGGTTCTGGAACGGGAGAAGGCTCAACAGCCGCCGTCAAAGATATTTTTCGAGAGATAGCGCTCGGCGGAATCGGGAATGATGGTCACTACCCGCTGGCCGGGTTGCATGGAGCGCGCCTGCTCCATGGCCGCAAATACATTGGCCCCGGCGCTGGAGCCGCCGAGCACGCCCTCCTCGACCGCCAGCCGCTTCACCATGCCGAATGCGTCGCAGTCGGACACCTGCACAATTTGATCGCAGACCGCGGCGTCAAACGTCTTCGGAATAAAGTGCACGCCGATGCCTTCAATCCGGTGCTTGCCCGGCGGCCCACCTTGCAGGATGGAGCCTTCCGTTTCCACCGCGACCGTATGGACTCGCGGCAGATCCTGCTTCAGCCTCCGAGCGACGCCGGAGAAGGTGCCTCCGGTGCCGACGCCGGCCACAAATGCGTCCACGCGGCCTTCCATCTGGTCCAAGATTTCCTGCGCCGTGGTGCGGAAATGGAAGTCCGGGTTTGCTTGATTGTCGAACTGCTGCGCCATCCATCCCCCGGGAATCGACCGCGCCAGATCGGTCGCGCGGCGGATCGCCCCCAGCATCCCTTCGTTCTCCGGTGTGCGCTCCACAGTGGCGCCAAAGCCGCGCATCAGGATGCATTTTTCTTCTGCGAATCCTTCGGGCACGAACAGCATGACTTTGTAGCCGCGCCGCACGCCGATAAACGCCAGACCCACGCCGGTGTTGCCCGCCGTCGCCTCGACAACCGTTCCACCCGGCTGCAACACTCCACGGGCCTCAGCGTCCAGGATCATTCCCAGCGCGGCACGGTCCTTGACGCTGCCGCCGGGGTTCAAAAATTCGAGTTTGGCGTAAACGTCCGCGCCGCCGGCCGGGGAGATGCGTCCCAGGTGCACCATAGGAGTGTTGCCCACCAGTTGCATGGTGTCGGCAGCAGGGGAACGAAGGACGGTGGGAGCAAGATCGGTCTTCAGGTTAGCGGCATTCATTCGCAGTTTTCCGGGGCGGAACTCTAGAGTTTATCAGGCCCTGCTGCTGCCGAAGAGTCTATGGAACCAGATAAGGCCGCAGCCCGGAGTGCGGGAACCAGCCGGCAGTGCCCGATGCCCCGGCAATATGCGACAGTCGAGAACGCTGCGCTCGGAAGAGATAATGGAGCGAAACGCCGCCCAACTGCCGGTTGTAGCTCTGTGCGTTGTCGGCGCGGAAGAATGCCTCCACGCGCCAGTGTTGGCCCAGCAGATATCCGGCCCGGTCCTCGGTTCCGTAGCTCAACCCAAACGTGGAGTGCGCGGGGAAGACTGGATTGCCGCGCGCACTCTGGAGCGCGGCGTCGAGCGGATACCAGGGCGACGATCGTTCGCTGTATATCTGTGCACCCAGACTGCCGGCGAATTGATATCGCAAGCGCGTGCCCTCATGCCCGGTCACAGTCAGTGGTGCCGAGGGCAGCAGGAAATAGTTCGGGCTGAAGTAGCCGCCGTGACCATAGGTGTAGAACAGCTCGTTCCGGGTATTGTGCTGGCCATAGAAATTCATTCCCAGACGAAAAGCCGCCGACGGCCGGGCCCATACCTGCCAGTACGCTCCCCCATCGCCGGACACCTGCGGATTCGTCCGAACGTGGCTTCCGGTAACCGCTCCGGCGCTCACCGTTGCGTACCATCCTGAGCGCGCATTGCCGCGCGCATATTGCACCGTTCCAAGATTGGCGACTACGCCGCCCCAGATATTTCCCGGCGCCGCGGGATCATGGAGGCTCGCGTAGGAAAGCTGGCTCTCGCGGATGCTGGCGCGATCGAACGATAGCGTCCACGGATTGCGTGGTACATGCAGCGTGGCCGCGGCTGTGATGTTCCGCACCGGAAATCCCGAGGGCGTGACACCCACGCCGGCCGCAAGGTCGCGCGTGGCCAGTTGCACCGTGCCACCCACTCCCGTTACCGCAGACGAAGCCGCTGGAACACCGGGCGCGAGCGTTCCCAGCGGCTCACTTGGAAGACCGGAATAGTCGCCGCTATCGAGACGCACGGTGCGGGCAATCGCCGTAAGCCGCACGCGCTCCCCGAGAAAAATCGATGTCTCCACCGGGATTTCTATATCGGTCAACTGCACCACGCCGGGCGTGCCGGATACGTGATTTAGATAGGCCGTGGCGCCCAGCCAGTTGCTGTAGGAGCTTTCGATCGTCGCCAGCAGATCGGCAGCCCGGCGCTGGGTCGAGCCGGACGAATCGTTGGTGGCGCTCGACGCAGGGTGCTCGCGACTCGCGGCCAGCACCGCCCGCAAATATTTTTTTGCCAAAGGAAGATTGCCGTTCGATTGTGCGAATTCTCCGGCGAGCAGCAGCAGACCGGGGTCTTTAGGGTAGCTGGCCAGCGTGCGTGCCAGCCATTGCTGGGCCAGGTTCTTCCTCCGCGTTTCCATGGCCGCGCCAATGGCGGCCTTCATGTCGCCGACCGTGGCATTCCGCATATCGACCGACTGATAGATCGCGATCGAAACCGCCGGTTCCCCCGCAGTCAGGTATCCGGTGGCCAGCCGAATTCTTGCCTTGGCATTGCCCCTCACCTGACGCGCCGCGATATCAAGCACATGAACCGCTTGCCGCCGTTTTCCTTGGGCCGTCAATGCCGTCGCCCGGCGCACGGCGAGGTTCGCCGTCAGGTCCGCGATCTGCTGGCGCTGATCTCCGGTGAGCGAGCTCGGCGACGCAAGCGCCTCCCGCAACTCTCGTGCGGTGCGCTCCGCTGCGTCGTCCTGATGGAGGTTGTATTCGAGCCATCCCTCCCGCAGCCGAAGATCGACCAGGTGCCCGCTCTGCTCCGCCCCGCTCTCGCGAACTTCCACTGCGTCCAGCCTTTTGAGCCAAACCAGCGCTTGGGGCAGATTTCCCGTAGACTGCTCAACCGATGCCATGGTGCGAAAGTAGGCCGCCGACAGCGCGGGATCGGATTCGAGGACGTCGCGGACGGATTCCGACATTTGCAGTTGTGCCGCCGCGGCCTCACGGTTTTTCCCCGCCAGGTGCAACGCGTTCAGTAGGCCGTACCAGCTCGCCGCATCTTTGGGATTGCGCGCCAGCGCGGCACGATAGAGCGAGACCGCAGCCTCCGGTTGCTGCAACGTAAGCATGACTCCGGCCTGCTGGCGCAGCAACTCCGCAGGGGTGGGCTGTCCCATGGCATCCAACCGCTTTCGAGCGGCGTTTAGCAGGACGTTTGTCTGCTCGAGTCTGCCGCGAGACTGATCGATACCGGCCAGCAGGCGGAGAAACGATGGATCCTGCTGGGACACAGCGCGAACGCTGGGCGGCATCTCCCGATAGCTCTGCCATGCTTCCTCGTTGTGACCGTGCAGATGCCGCGCGAGAACGATCCCCTGCCATGCGGCGACGTTGTCCGGCTGCTGCGCCAGCAATTCGCGAAAGGTCTGGCGGGCGCGATCGTAATTGCGGCTCGCCATATAGAGCCAGGCGAGCTGCAGCATGGCCTGCCGACGCCGCTGCGGACTGGCTGCGCCGGCAGGCAGCGCCAGGGCATCATGCACGGCATTTTCGGCGTCGTTGGGATGGCCAGCAGCCGCCGCGACGTCCGAAAAGGCAGCCAGAAACTCAAAATTCCGCCGTAGCTTCGCCCCCGCAGCCGGGGGCAGGCGGTCGAGCACCGCCAGCACCGGGCGGGGCTGGTGCAGAGAGGCGCTGGTCTTCAGCCAGCCCGACCAAGCTTCGACGTTGGCCGGGTCGGCCACGGCAACCTGCCGGTCAAGCGCCAGCGCGGCCGCCAGCCGCCCGTCGGCGGCAAGAATCCGCGCCAGCAGCAACGTTGCCCCGGAATCGTCAGGCCGGAGCGCGAGTGCCCGTCGCGCCGCGGTTTCGGCGGTGTGCAACTGATGGTGCTCAAGCGCGGAATTCGCCGTCTTCATTTCCAGCCAAAAGCGGGAGACGGCCACAGCGTGACGGATTCCAGCATTGTGTTGGCCGTGCCGCTCAGCCTTCTCCAGCCAATGGAGCGCAGCGGCAAAGTCCTGCCGCCGCATGGCGATGTATCCCATGCCGGCCAGCGCCGGGCCGTTGTCGGGGGAGTGGGCGAGGACAGCGCGAAAGCGCCGCTCGGCCAGCCTGGTGTTTTTCCGGTGCAACGCACGATACGCCGCAGCCACACTGCTTCCGTCCGCCTGCTTCCCGTGATCGGGAGCAACCGATTGAGCGAACACATTCGCTGCCAGGCTTGCTATCAGAATGCTAGCGGCAATCAGAACCAGCCCCACGCCGCGCAAGATCGAAGACAGGCCCTTCATTTACCGCCGGCTCCGATCACTGTGGAGATTGGAGATTTAACCTCGGCTGCCGGAGACCTCACCGCGTCCGCGTCGTTTTGCGCCGTGCTCCACGGTACCTGCAACGTCCCGTTGGCCCGAAAGCGGTACCGCTTCTGCAGCCATCCCTCGGCAAACAGGGCCAGGTTCTGGTCGTAGTAGTGCGGCGGGCTCCCATAGAGGCCCGTCTTCGGATCAAGCAGCGCCGTCAGCCGATTCTCCTGCTGCGCTTGCTGTGTCTGTGAGCCCCAGGCGGCGAGATACGGCAGCAGCGCCGCGGAAAATCCGACTCCACCATCGGCTGCCGCTACCGCTCCCGATGCGCTCACCACGTGCGGCGGCAAGGGATGGCTCGCCAGATATGCGTTCATTCCCGGCATGGCGAGCAGCACCGCGCCGGCTCCCGGCATCGAGGGCGGCGCCAGTCCCGCCCATAGATAGACGCGAATGGCATCGTAGCTGCCGGTGGGAACTGCGTCTATCGTCACTCCGGGCAGCGTTGCGGGCCGGAAGCCGGTAGCGAAGCTGTAGCCCACCCAGTCCATGGCAAAGCCCTTGACCGAACTGCGCCGCAACAATTCCGGCAGACCCGCCGCCATCGCACCCCAGGGCCCGTCCGGCATTGCGGTCGCCATGCCCTCCAATACCGGAAGCGGGCTGTAGCTCGGATTCAGAATCGCTCCATCTGCCGTACGGAACCCGGAAGAGGCAGGAAGCAGCGTCCGTCCCATTCCGGGAAGATCCTCAACCTCTTCCTCGGCAATCAAGGCCGCCAGCGCGATGCCCAGGCTGCGATATCGCGGGATCTTCCACAGTCGCCCCGCCTCAATCAGCGTGTAGCTCATCCACAGGTCGGCGTCGGCGGCTGAGTTGGCGTCCAGGATGTGCCAACTGCCGTCGGCCGCGCGCCCCCACTCCCACGCCGGTAGATGCACCGTCATGTCACCATGGGCCAAATTGTTCGACGTCCACTCCAGCAGGCGCTCGAAGTGCGGCCGATCGTTCGCCACCAGGGAAAAAAACATCGCGTAGGCCTGGCCTTCGCTGGTGGTAATGTCGCCCCGATCAGGGTCGATGACGCGTGATCTGGAATCGATGAAGCGCGCCGCATACGCGTTCCAGAGCGGCCACGCAGCGGAGATCTGCTCGGCATTCCCCGGCGAGGCAGGTGCGGGGGATGGCCCCGTTTCTGCCATGAGTCCCCGCGCCGCCAGAAACAGAAGCGCTATCCATAAGCCTGCTCCCAGGCGGCGGACGGCGCGACGGCGAAGGCGAAAGTTGGTCACCACCGCCAGCAGGAAGCAAACCAGCAGCATAACCAGGGCGCCTAAATAGGGATAGGCCCCCAGTTCGACCGAGAAGAGCCGCCACAGCGAAATTTTTCCTCTTCGGTACAGCGAATTTCCCAGTCCAGGGGAACCGCCGAAAACGCCGGTGAGATGTACGCTGGCCCGAGATACGGCGGCCGCGGCGATCTTTGCCGGGGAAGCCTGTCGCTGTCCTTGCGGAGGAGCCTGGGCCACTGCAGCCGTGGGGCCCGACACCGGGCGACTCTCGGTTACGAGGCTATGACTCGAAGAGGAAGCCAACCGCTGGGCCGAGAGCCGCGGCGAGTACACCGCCATACCGCCCAGCACCAGCAACGCCACCAGCATCGAGACCGGGGCGGTGACGCGCTCGCGCTCATTGGGCGGCGTGGGTTTTGAGCGGGTCGGATGAAACAGGGTCCCGACCGCTTGCCCAATCCCATTGCAGGAGAGTCGTAGGATCAGCGCCCCGCTACGCAGCATGCTGTCGCGGGGGGTATTGCCGGACCAGTTCACCCAGGCATTGGCGCGAGAAAACAATACGCCAACCAGCTTTCTTTCCTGGGCTACGGAAAGTTCTTGAAATTGTACGCGAATCACACGTCCACCGCCGCCGACAATGCGCGCGGGCAGGGACACCTTGCTGCCCGAGGGCTGCGGCAACACAAGCTGGACCTCAACCCCGCCGGAGGGGGGAAGGTAGTCGTCCAGATGGATCGCCGAGCCCCCCGAGGAAAGATCGACCGTGCTGCCTTCGTATGCATCGCCATTGGGCAGCACAATCGTGGCTAGCGTGCGCATGGCGATGCGGGTCGACTGGCGGCGCTGCTGCGACTCATGCGCGACCCCAATCACCACCCCGATGATGACGATGCTGATCAGGTCCCACAGTGCGTTGATCAGGACGGCGCCATGATGCATCGGGTCAAGATAAAAGTAACGGACCGGAGCCATCGCCAGACCAATAACCAGGAAAAACAGCAGAAGAAAAAACGGCTGCGCCATGTGCAGGTCGAGATAAGAATTTTCGACAACGCCGCCCTTGTCGGTCACGTCGAATTTGCCGCTTTTCGGTCTCACCAGCGCCAGCAGCGTCGGCAGCAGAATGTAGGGAGCCAGCACCGATTCATACACCTCGTTCCAGAACGAGTGGCGATGCTCCCCCTGCACGCGCGAATTCGTGACTTGCGCCAGCAGCAAATGCGGCGTGGCGAAGGCCAGGATCAATCCCCAGGAGCCGGGAATCACCAGGTCGCCAAACAGCAGATAGACCAGCGGAGCGGTCAGGAAAATCAGCCGTGGCAGCGCGTACAGGAAGTGCACCATGGCGTTGAAGTAGCAGAGCCGCTGCGGCCAGCTCAGTCCCCGCGCCAGCAGCGGTTTTTCCCGCCGCAGCACCTGCACCATTCCCCTGGCCCAGCGGATGCGCTGCCTTACATGCCCGGAAAGCCGCTCCGTGGCCAACCCCGCTGCCTGCGGCGTGTTCAGGTAGGCCGTGTTCCATCCCGCCATCTGCATGCGCAGCGAGGTGTGGGCGTCTTCTGTAACTGTTTCCGTTGCAATCCCTCCGACCTCGTCGAGCGCCTCCCGGCGAATGACCGCGCAGGAGCCGCAGAAGAAGGTGGCGTTCCAGAAGTCGTTGCACACCTGCACCATTCCGTAGAACAGCTTGCCCTCATTCGGCACTTCGCGGTATTGCTTCAGGTTCCGCTCAAACGGGTCCGGCGAATAGAAGTGGTGCGGTGTCTGCACCAACGCCATCTTGGGGTCGCGAAAGAACCAACCCATCGTGAACTGAAGAAAGCTGCGCACCGGCACGTGGTCGCAGTCGAAAATGGCGACGTAGGGGGAACGGGTGTTGCGGAGCGCGCTGTTGATATTGCCGGCCTTGGCGCCTTCATTGCCGGTCCGGGTGACATATTGGACGCCGACGCGCTCGGCGAACGCGTGAAAGTCGGGACGCCGCCCGTCGTCGAGCAGAAAGATATGGAGCTTTTCCGACGGCCAGTCCATGTTCATGGCCGCCAGCACGGTGTAGCGCACCAGTTCCAGTGGTTCGTGATAGGTGGGAATCAGGACATCGACGTGCGGCCAGATCTCCAGCGCATCCGGCATGGCCACCGGCTTCCGCTTCAGCGGATAAGCCATCTGGAAATATCCCAGATACAGGATGAGCATGGTGTAGAGCTCGGCCAGAGCCAGCACCGACATAAAGAAGAGATCGAGCAGGTGGCGCTCCGGCGTGGCATAGCGGAAAAATTCAAATAGGGTGCTGTAGCGCCACACCGCATAGCGAAAAGTGGCGAAACAGGAGAGCAGCATCATCAACAGTGTGGCGAGATAGGAGCGCGAACCCTTGTCCACCGCCCAGGCGATGACGATCAGCGATCCGCCGAAGACCCACTGCTGGGAAGCGGTCAGCGGCAGCACGCCGACAACCGCGAAAATACCCAGGCAGACCGCCGGGACAAGCAGCTCCGCCGCGCCGGCGGTCCAGCGTCGTACGCCGGCAGCGCGTGTTTTCCCGCCCTTCATACCGCTACCTCGGCCGGCTGCGCAGAACGATCAGCGGATGGCTGGCGCGCCCCGCGGGAAGCGGTCGCGGGGCCAGCGAACGCGGAGTGGGCGAACCGGGCTGAGGTTCAGATTCGACGGGCTCATCGGATATCTGAAACTCGCGGTAGGGCAGGTCTTCTACTTCCAGGCAGTCGAACAACTCGGCGACATCGCGAGGATTGGCCGCGTTTTTCCTGGAGACGATCTGAAACAAGGCAGGTGCATGGGCAGACGGGGAAGGATACGCCATGGTCTCTCACACTCACTTATTCAGGGACAAAGTCCGTCAGATTTTCGATCACCGCTCTTTGTTCTGTATCGGCGAATGGAGAGAAAACGTCATTCCAACAGGCTGCATTCTTTTCCGCTCCGGCTGGCGCGTACGCCAGCCGGCTATCGGGCGCGGCATTCTGCGCTTATGTGTTCCGGGTCTGCAAGACGCCTTCCGGCTTTCCGGCGGCCGTATCGGCCCGGTCTTCCCGCTCCCGGTCCGCCCCGCGAATTTCTGCTCCCGGTTTCGGTTCCTCGTAGATTTCCGACCACCACGCCAGAATCTCGGTCTGGTTCACCTGGCCCACCATGTGGTCCTCATCCCAGATGGTGGCAAGAACGGTGGTGTAAGGCGAAAGATTTGGGTCAATATCCACGGGATAGTAGCGGGTTCCAACGAAGGAAACCTCTTTCAGCGTCTTCAAAATAAACTTGTAGACTCGGCGGGTCATGCAAAGACTCCTCGTTGCTCTTTGTGGGTCGAGCTAGTGGAAGGTCACGATGGAACCCGAATCGCAATTCGCAACCGCGACGGCATTGCGAATGGTCCCATCCTCGAGAGCGATCGCTTGCTTCTGCCGGCAAAAAAACGCCTGCCGAAGGGGTGCAGAGCCGGCCGTCAACCTACCAGAACCGGGCAAAATTCAGACACGGATACATACCGCTTGTCACGGCGGGGGGAATATGGAAACAGATTGCTGGAAACTGGAAAGAGAGTAGCAAACATTTGCGGTGCTTGAGCATAATTATTTCCCGTTTACCAACACCCGCACCAAAACGGTCATCTCTGTCCCGGCTCGAAGAGACGCTCGACCGCTGTGATATTTTGGAAACTGGGTGAGAGCGCGTAGCTCAGGTGGTAGAGCAACGCACTTTTAATGCGTGGGTCCTGGGTTCGAGTCCCAGCGCGCTCACCAGACAGATCGCACAGAATCAGCAAGTTACCGGTTCTATCGGGCCCTTCCAGCGGCCTCTATAATAGACGCATGTTCAACCTTAGCGAAATCGCTCCGGACGTTTACCGAATCTCCGTTTTCGTCCCGCAGATCAATCTGGCCTTCAATCATTTTCTAGTAAACGACGAGGAACCGCTCCTGTTTCACGCCGGATTGCGGGGAATGTTCCCGGCGTTGCGCGAAGCCGTCGCCAAGGTGATCGATCCGGCCACAATTCGATACATCGGCTTTAGCCACTTCGAGTCGGATGAATGCGGTGGGTTGAACGAATGGCTGCAGCTCGCACCCCAGTCGCAGGCTGTCTGCGGGCTGGTGGGAGCGATGGTGAGCGTCAACGATTTTGCGCTTCGCGCGCCGAAAGCGCTTACGAGCAGCGAAACACTGAACACGGGTAAGTACCGGTTCCGTTTTCTGCCAACGCCCCATCTTCCGCATGGCTGGGATGCCGGGCTGCTGTTCGAGGAGACGGGCAAAACGCTATTCTGTTCCGACCTGTTCACCCAGGGCGGCGATCGAGAGCCGCTCGCGACCAGCGGGTTCATCGAAAGGTGTCGGGAAGACCTGATTACTGGAGAAGGTGGGCCGTTTTCCGGGGCCACTCCGTACACGCACCACACCGGAGCGATCTTGAAAACTTTGGCCGGCTATCAGCCGCAAACGCTGGCTGTGATGCACGGCTCCAGTTATTCCGGAAACGGGGAGCGGGCGTTGACAGATCTGGCGACCGTTCTGCGAGAGGTCCTTGGCCCCGCCGAATCGTGAGGTGCACTGCGGATCGATGCATGAGATGACAAGCAATTCTCACGCATGGAGGGAACCACAGACGGTGCGAAATGAAGCGGATTTAACTGAGACCCATTCTCTTTCACAGGGCCAGATCGAAACCTCTCCGGCCCGTTCCTGCGGTGCCGGACCTTATCGCAACCAGCCGTCGAAGTCCCCGCGAACGATTGCCGCCCGCAGGTTGTGAATATCGGGATGCAAGCTGCGGTCCTGTTTCAGCCGCGCAACCGTCCGCCGCACCTCGTACCAGGCTGCTTCCACGCGCAGCGCAGGCCGGAGCGGCCGGCGATATTCCAGACCTTCAGCGGCGGCCATCAATTCGATGGCCAGCACAGCCTCCGCATTCTCCACAATCTGCCGCAGCTTCCTGGCCGCTGTCATGCCCATTGAGACGTGATCTTCCTTGCCGCCGGAGGTGGGCACGCTGTCTACCGAGGCGGGGTGGGCCAGCACGCGCGCCTCTGCCAGCAGCGCCGCCGCCGCAACGTGCGCGATCATGTAGCCGGAGGAAATTCCGGCTTGGGGAGTGAGAAACGGCGGTAGTCCTTCGTTGATGTCCGGGTTCACCAGCCGGTCGATCCGCCGTTCGCCGATACTCATCAGGTCCGTCAATACAATGGCGCCGTAGTCAAACACATGAGCCAGCGGCACGCCGTGGAAATTTCCGCCGGAAAGAATTGCATCGGAAGCATCGGGGGACGCCGCCAGAAACACCAGCGGATTGTCGGTCGCCGATCCCATTTCCACTTCCACCACGCGCCGCCCGTGCAAAATGCCGTCGAGAACTGCGCCGTGGACTTGCGGCATGCAGCGCAGGCAGTAGGCGTCCTGGACGCGAGGGTCGTGCTCGCGATGCGACTCGCGGATTTCGCTTTCGGCCAGCAGATCACGCAAATGCCTCGCTACTTCCACCGCGCCGGAATGCGGGCGCGCCGCAACGATGCGCGGATCAAACGCCACCGGAGTTCCCTTCAGCGCTTCCAGCGTCATCGCGCCGGCAAGTGCGGCCAGCCGCACCACGCGCTCCGCCCGCAGCAGAGCCAGACCACCGACGGCGGCCATGGCCTGGGTGCCGTTCAGCAGAGCCAGTCCCTCTTTCGCCTGCAACGTAAGCGGCGTCAGCCCGGTGGCGGCCAGGGCATCGCCTGCCGGCATTCGTTCGCCCTGGTAAAACGCTTCCCCCTCGCCGATTAAGCCCAGCGCCAGATGCGCCAACGGGGCCAGATCCCCGCTTGCGCCTACCGATCCGCGCGCCGGAATCACCGGATGCACACGGTGTTCGAGCATCGCCAACAATCTCTCGGCAACCGCGACGCGCGTGCCGCTGGTCCCCCGGGCCAGCACGTTGGCGCGCAGCAGCATCATGCCGCGGACCTCCGGCTCCGTCAACGGTTCCCCGATGCCGCAGGCATGGCTGCGTACTAAATTCAACTGCAGCTCATTCAACTGCTCCGGAGGAATGCTGACCTCGGACATCTTTCCGAAGCCGGTATTGATGCCGTAGACGGTCGCGCCTTCAGCCAGGAGCCGCTCGACCACGGCGCGCGAAGCCTGCATGCGTCGGCGCGCGTCGTCATGCAACTCCACGCGCGGATTCCCATACGCGACCGCGGCGAGTTGTTCCAGCGTGAGAGACTGTCCGTTCAATGTAAAGGATGCAGCGGCCATGGACTCTCTCTCAGTTGCGCTCGCTGTAGTGGACTTCGCTCAATGCACCCAGCCGTTCGGCGGCGGCTTCCGGCGTAATGTCCCGCTGCGGCATCCCCAGCATTTCAAACCCGACCATGAATTTCCTCACCGTCGCCGAACGCAGCAAGGGCGGATAGAAATGCGCGTGGAAGTGCCACTCCGGATGCGGCTCGCCGTCCGTGGGCGCTTGATGCAGACCCATCGTATAGGGGAATCTGGTTTCAAAGAGATTGTCGTAGCGGGTGGTCACGCGCTTTAGAATGTCCGCGAAGGCCGCCCGCTGGGCGTCGTTCATCTCAGGCAGCGCGCCCAGGTGAGTGCGGCTCAGCACCAACGTCTCAAAGGGCCACACCGCCCAGAACGGCACCACGGCGAGGAATTCGTCGTTCTCGCAAACGATGCGCTGCGCCAACTCGATCTCTCTGCCCCCGTAGTCGCAAAGCAGGCAGCTTCCGTGCGCCTCGCGATACTCCCGCTGTGCCAGCAATTCCATTTGCGGCTCGTCGGGAATGTGCTCCGTCGCCCACACCTGACAGTGCGGATGCGGATTGCTGGCCCCCATCATGGCGCCTCGGTTCTCGAAGATCTGCACATGGCGAATCTCCGGCAGCAGGCTCAACTCCGTATATTGCGTGCTCCACGCCTCCACCACGCGTTCGATGTCAGGCAGTTTCATGCGCGCCAGCGTCAGATCGTGATCGGGATGGAAACAGATCACACGGCAGATTCCGCGCTCGCGTTCCGCCAGAAAAAGATCGTCGCCCGGCGCGCCGGAGAACTCCGGCGGGTTGGGCAGCAGCGCGGCATAGTCGTTGTCGAAAACAAAAACGCCGGTGTACTCGGGATTCTTGTGCCCCCCGGCGCGGGTATTGCCGGGGCAAAGATAGCATTCCGGATCGTAGTGAACTGCCGTGTGCTCCTCGGTCTTCGCCACCTCGCCCTGCCAAGGGCGCTGCGTGCGATGCGGCGAAACCAGCACCCATTGCCGGCGCAGAGGATTGTAGCGGCGATGCGGGATCTGCTGCCAGGTCGGAGAGAGCGTCGTTTCCGTCATAGGAGTGACATGAAAATCCAATCCCTATGCTACTTGATTGATGCCGCCGGCGAGCACCATGGGGCTGTAAATGAATATGATGTTCGGTATGGTTTCCGCCGCGCACCTGAACGCGGTCCACATTGTCGAGTTCTTCGACGACTGGACCGCGTGCTGGCACCTGGACCCCGCTGTCTCGGCCAGCGTGACCTCGCTGCACCGGGCGATCGAGGCGCTGCACCGGGCGAATTTCGAGCTGTGGCACCTGGAAGACCAGGCGCGCGATCGGCAGGCTGGAGACGCCGCCATTGCCGCCGCCAAGCGTACCATCGACACCGTCAACCAGACGCGCAACGACTCCATCGAGCTCTGCGACACGCTGCTGCTCGACGAACTGGCCGAGCACAACCTTCCCAACCCGCAGGCGGAACTGCATTCGGAAACGCCGGGACAGATACTCGACCGGCTGTCAATCCTGGCCCTGAAGCGCTATCACACGCTCGACGAGATCGAACGCACGGGCGCCCCTCCCGGCCACGGCGCACGCAATCGGGAACGGCTGGCGGTTCTCCAGGCGCAGCGCGACGACCTTGCCGAGTGTCTCGATCGCTTCTGGCAGCGGGTGTTACGTGGGGAACTTCGGTTTCAGCTCTACCGGCAGCTAAAGATGTACAACGATCCCGATCTGAATCCTGTGCTCTATCGAAAATAAAAACAGCCGGGAGCAAGCCGCTCCCGGCTGTTTTGGTGTTCGCGTGTGCTAATTCTGTGGCTGGGTGGAGGCTTGAGTTCCCTGCCCCGACGCCGACCCCATTGTTCCCTGCTGCTGTTGTTGGCCTTCCGCCGCGCCCTGCTCCGGAGTAGCGTTCTGACTGTTCGACAACAGTTGAATCTTGACCCGGCGATTCTCCGCCCGGCCGCGCGCTGTGCGATTGCTCGCCACTTCCACATCCTTGCCGATTCCGATCAGATAAAACTTGTGCGGCGGCACGTTGTATTTTGCCGCCAGATACTGCGCCACCGTCTCGGCGCGGCGTTCGCTGAGCTGGTAGTTGTACTGTTTGTTGCCGGTCGAGTCCGTCCCGCCGGTGATTTCCAGAATGTAGGATTTCGTGTTGCCAAGCTGGCTGGCAAACTGGTCCAGTTCCGACCGATCCTGCCGCGTCAGCACCGCTTTGTCGAAGCCAAAGTGCACGCTCGCATCCGCCACCTGATGGTATGTGTCCAGATTGGCGACCACGCTGGCCAGCGTGTCGGCATGGTGCAGCGCGTCCTGGGCCGACTGCTGCGCCTGGTCAGCCGCCTGCCCCGCGCTCAGCGCTTTCTGGTCGGCATTGCCGGCCGCCGTTTGGGCATGCTGTATGCCCTGCGTCGCGCGGGTGTCTACGTCCTGCAAATTGCGCCGGTTGGCCGCCGCTTGATCGTCCAGTTCATTGGTATGCTGTACCAGTGGCGTGGTCTGGTTGCGGACGTAGTTCTTGGTTGCGCAGCCGGCCGTCATCAGCAGCAAGATCGACGCGCTCGCCAGCAGAATTCGCTTGCTGTCTTTCAGTTCGCGCGAACTTTCTAGTCTTCTCATTCCATTCCCCCTAAGACGTCTTTTCGTCTGTCCCTTAGTTGATTGGATGCAATTCAAGAGCCAATCCGGAGAATCCTTGCTCTACCGCCTGGAATCCAATGATTCCGTAGCAATAACCGAAGAAAAGGGTAGGCGTCACGGACCCCGACGGGCAATTTTTACATGCTGGCAGCCCCGGCGGAAGCCCGATCCGCCGGGGAAAGTACCCGGATAAACTGATTTAGGAACCCGCTCCCGCATGGATCTGCATGAGAAAATCCGCACCTTGCCCACCGGCCCCGGCGTCTACCTATATCGCGATGCCGAGGGCGACGTCATCTACGTTGGCAAGGCAAAGAACCTGCGGTCGCGGGTGCGTTCCTATTTTCTGGAAGTGGCCCAGGCCAACGCCAAAACCGGTTCCCTGATGCGCGAAGCGGTCGATCTGGACTACATCCTGGTCGACAACGAACACGAGGCGCTGGCGCTTGAAAATAATCTCATCAAGCAGCGCAAGCCACGCTTCAACATCCTTCTGCGCGATGATAAGACTTACCCCTACGTCAAGCTGACCCTGGGCGACCGTTATCCGAAGGTGATGGTGACGCGCCGCGTCCGCAAGGACGGCAGTCTCTACTACGGCCCGTATTTCCCCGGCAATCTGGCCTATCGCATTGTCGACCTGATCCACCGCACCTTTCTCATCCCCAGTTGCAAGGTAGACCTGTCGCGCTATCATCCCCGCGCCTGCCTGCAGTTCTATATCCATCGCTGCCTGGGCCCGTGTGTGGAGGGCCTGACCACGCCCGACCTGTACGCCGAAGCGGTTCGCGACGTGCGTCTGATGCTGGAAGGCCACGCCGCCGAGCTGGAAAAGTCGCTCGACCAGCGCATGCGCGCCGCCGCCGCCGCCGAGCAGTTCGAGCTGGCCGGGCGCTATCGCGATCTCATCGTCACCCTGAGCCAGCTCCAGGAAAAGCAGCGTATCGCCGGCGCCTCCGACGACGACGTCGACGTCTTCGGCTACCACTACGAAAACGGAATGCTGGCGGCGAACCTCTTCCACGTCCGCGGCGGCCGCATCGTCGACCGGCGGGGATTTTTCTGGGAGGACTTGCCGGAGTTCCCGGAGATGCAGGCCAGCGAACCGGAAGCCGGGGTGCCCCAGGTCTCGCCGTTGAGACCTGGGTCTGACGGTGTCCGCGAGAATGCTCCGGGCGTTTCCCCTGAAGAAACCGGCTTTCATCCCGCGGGCTTTTTCTCTGCCCTGCTCAAGCAGCTCTACATCGACCAGCACTATGTTCCGCGCAATATCTACGTTCCCGTCGATTTCCCCGACCGCGAGCCGTTGGCCGACCTGCTGTGCGAACGCAGTCAGCACAAGGTGGAAATCGCCGTGCCGCGGCGGGGGGAGAAGCGCTCCCTGCTCGACCTGGCCGGCCAGAACGCTCGCCAGTCCTACGACCAGCGCTTCCGTGTCCTGCAGCCCAGCATCGCCGCGATTCAACAGGCGCTGCAGGATGCCCTGAACCTGCCCGAGCTACCGGAGCGCATCGAGTGCTTTGACATCTCCCACATCCAGGGCGCGGAAACGGTCGCGTCCATGGTGGTCTGGGAAAAAGGCGCGATGAACAAGTCGGAGTATCGCAAATTTCAGGTAAAGACTGTCGCCGGAGTCGACGACTTCGCCAGCATGCGCGAGGTTGTCCTGCGCCGCTATCGCCGGCTGCAGGAGGCGCACCGGCCCCCGCCCAGCCTGGTGCTGATCGACGGCGGCCTGGGCCAGTTGCACGCCGCCGCCGCCGCGCTGGAAGAACTGGGCCTCACCAGCCAGCCGCTTGCCGCTATCGCCAAGCGCGAGGAGATCATTTACGTCTACGGCCAGGAGGAGGAGCCTGTGGTGCTCGACCGCCGCTCACCGGTGCTGCATCTGGTGCAGCGCATCCGCGACGAATCGCACCGTTTCGCCGTGACCTACCATCGCAAGCGGCGTGAAATGCGCGACCGCGACTCCGACCTGTTGAAGATTCCCGGTGTGGGCGCGCAGACGCGCACGCGCCTCATCGCCCACTTCGGCAGTCTGCGCGCTGTCCAGGGAGCATCGCTGGAGGCGCTGATGTCCGTCGTGCCGAAGAAAACCGCCGAGGCGATCTGCGAGTATTTTCACAGCGCCGTTTCGACGCCCGGCGGCGGCTAAAGCTGTTTTCCTGTAGGTGTAGACCGAAGCGACGATCTCGACGATATTTCCAACCACACGGTAACAGGAAAACAGCTCTAACCCTTTATTCCTCGCGCAGCACTTCGAGCGGCTTCTGCTCGAGGATTCGCATCGAGGCGAGCCAGCCGATAACCGCAGCCAGGATGGCTGTTGCGAAAACAGCGGCTACGGAGAGGCCCCAGCCGGGACGAAAGCCGACATCGAGCTTGTGAAGCAGGATGGCCGAAAGGCCAAGCGAAAAAGCTACGCCGGCGGCTCCGGCGATGCCGCCGAGCAGCAAAAACTCAATGCTCAACATGGAAATGATCTGGCGGCGCAATGCGCCCAGGGATTTCAGGATCGCCACTTCGCGCACGCGCTGAAATCGCGTAGCGGTCACGCTGGAGGCCAAAATGATGACTCCTGCGAGCATTGCGAACCCTGCGAGGAAGCGAATGATGGTTGCGATCTGATCGACGGCTTTATGGATCAGTTCCATGACGTCCGCTACGTTGATGACGGTCACGGTGGGATAGGCCGCAAACAGCGCACGTTCCACATCGCCCACTTTGGCCGGATCGGCGTGGAGAGCCCCGTACCAGATCACGGCCTGACCCGCGAGCACGGCCTGGGGCAGAATAAATTGGCTGTGGGAGTAGATGTGCTGGCCGTCGGAACGATAGATCGCGACAACGGATGCGGGAATCCGCCGGCCTCCGGCCTGAAACACCATCTGTGAGCCCACTTCCAAATGCAGGCGCTTTGCAGTCTCCTCCACCACAGCCAATTGCGAACTGGAGCTGCCCTGCGGCCACCAGCGGCCCGCAACCAGTTTTTCTCCCAGGGGCAATTTGTCCGCCCAGGTCAAAGATGTCGTCGCCAGCCTTCGTTTTGGATAATGCGGAATATGCAGTTTGGCAGTGGGTACACCTCGGACGGAAGCGACTCTGGCCGAAACGATCGGGATGGCTTCGAGGTTGCCCCGTACCTGGGGTTGCGCGGCAATCAGCGCGCGCACCCCGGGCAACTCCGCCGGGCTGATGTCGATCAGAAAAACATTGGGCGCTTTCGCGGAATCGGTTCCGTTCAGGTCGCGCACGATGGCATGCTGCACGGAATAGACGGTCATGATCAGCATGACGCCGACCCCAAGCGCCGTCAGCACGGCGGCGGACTGATTGCCCGGCCGATAGAGGTTCGCCAGCCCCTGGCGGGCCGCGGGGGAAAAATGGGCGCGCCCGCGCCGCAGCAGCCAGCGCACGGCGACCAGCATTCCCGATGCCGCCAGAAGCAGAAAGATCAAAACCGCGAAGAGTCCACCCGCAAACCATCCTCCGATCATGGCCGATTGCGTGAGCGTACTGGCAATGATGGCCAACGCAACCAGAATGATAAAGATGGCGGCAAGCTGCACACGATCGCGCGGCACGATGCGGCCGACGCCGGTATGCGCTCCCTCTTCCACATTGCGGCGAAGAATATGCAGCGGGCGGAAGTTGCGAATCTCCAGCAGCGGCGGCAGCGTGAACAGCAGCGTGGTCAGGATGCCGGTGAGCAGGCCGACCAGCACCGGGCCGAGCGAGAGATGCGCCGCGACGGGCAGCGAGATCAACCGCTGCAGCAGCACGGGAAATGCGCGCACGACCGCAGCCCCGGCGCTAATGCCGACAACGCCCCCGGCGACGCCCAAAAACAGCGTCTGCAGCAGGTAAATCCGCATGACCTGAGACGACCGCGCGCCCAGGGCTTTCATGATGGCAATGGTTTCCAGGCGCTGCTTCAGGTGGGCGTGCATCGCCATGGCGACGCCGATGGCGCTGAGGACAAGCGTGACCAGGCTGACCAGCGTCAGCATGGCGGTCGAGCGCCGCAGGCCGTTGGCCAGCGCGGGATTGGCCTCGCGGAAATCCGTGACCTGCGCCTGTGGAAGAAGTTTTTCCACCTGCTTGCGGAGCTGCTCAATGGTGATCGCAGGCTTTGGAGAATTTGCCGGCGGCAGGCGGAAGAGCATGCGTTCGGTGGCTCGACTGCCGGGAAGGACTAGCCCCGTTGCCGCCAGCGCGGCCTGCGTAATCATCACCCGGGGGCCAATGCCGAAGGATGACGAGATTCTGTCCGGCTCCGAACGAATGACATCCAGGATGCGAAACTCGCTGTTGCCGAGATGCAACGTGTCCCCCGCCGCGGCATGCGTGCGCAAGAGAAATTCTTCGCTGACCAACGCTGTATTGGCCGTGAGCACGTCGCGCAGGGAACGTCCGGAGGCAAGCACCACCGTGCCGTAGTAGGGATACTGCGCGGGATCGACGGCCTTCAGCGCGACCAGTAGCGGGTTGGGGCTGGCCGCGGTCGAGGCCATCGAAACGGTCTGGGTGACCAGCGTGTGCCGCACCCCACGCGCAGACAGTTGATTTAGCTCGGCCAATTCCGCGTCGCTATAGGGATGGTAGGCGAGGGCCGACAGGTCCGCCGCCATCAGGGTGCGGGCCTGGCCCAGCAGCGTCTGCTGAAAGACGGCGCTGAAGCTGCGCATCCCGGTCAACGAGCCGACGCCCAGCGCCACCGCGATGATGACAAACGCGAACTTACCCCAGGAAGCACGCAGATCGCGCCAGGCAATCTTCCATGCCGTCGACCAGCCGAGGCTGCCCGCGGTCTGCCTCATGCTATGACACCGTCGCGGTGGATCAGTTCATCGGAGGCGACGCGGCCATCGCGCAGCAGAATTTTCCGTTCGGCCAGTTCGGCGAGAGTGGGGTCGTGCGTCACCAGCACCAGGGTCGTACCCTCGCTGCGATTCAGGTCGAGCAGCAATTCCATAACGCGGGCGCCGGTGGCGGAGTCGAGATTGCCGGTGGGCTCGTCGGCAAGGATCACGGGCGGCCGCAACATAAACGCCCGGGCCAGGGCAACCCGCTGCTGCTCGCCGCCGGAAAGCTGGACGGGATAATGATGCATCCGGTCGGCCAGACCAACGGAAGAGAGCAGGGCCTCGGCGCGCGGCCGTCCATCGTCTTTTGCATGAAGTTCATGCGGCAGCAGGACATTTTCGAGCGCCGTCAACGTGGGGATTAGTTGATACGACTGAAAGACAAATCCCAGCTTGGCGGCACGAATGCGCGACAGCGCATCTTCGCTATACCGGCTGATTTCTTCCCCGTCGATCGAGACCGTCCCGCCGGTGGGCGTATCGAGCCCGGCCAGAAGACCCAGCAGCGTGCTTTTTCCGCTGCCCGAGGGTCCCATGATGACTGCGAACTGGCGCGGCGGAATCTGAAAATCGATACCTTTCAGAATGTCCACCTGGGTTGAGCCGGAGCGCAGAGTCTTGGTGAGCCCACGAACTTCGATGATGGCGTTTTGGTCTGGCTGCATGTGCCCGCTTTAGCTGATTTTCATTTTGCTAGAGTCTAAAGAGATGATGCTGAAGTCCTTTTCGATGCTTCTTTGCTGTTCGCTTCTCGCCGCTTCGGGTCTGACCGGCTGCACCGGCGCGAAGCCTGCTCCGGCTGGCCATCGCTCCACAGCAAAATCATCCGACGCTTCTCCGCCGGCATTCGGACCGCCGCCCACCAAAGACGACCGCCCGGTGATTGTCGCTTTCGGCGACAGCTTGACCGCCGGCTACGGCGCTCCAGCCGGCAGGAGCTATCCGGATTATCTCCAACGCGACCTCAATGCACGCGGCTATCGATATCGCGTGGTGAACGCGGGCATCAGCGGCAATACGACCAAGGACGGGGTATCCCGGGTAGACAGAATTGTGGCCATGCATCCGGTGGTGACGATCGTGGCCTTTGGCGGCAACGACGGGTTGCGTGGCATTCCCATCGCGGACTCGGAAAAGAATCTGAATACGATTCTCTCGACACTGCGCAAGGCCCATATCAAAATTATTCTGGGCGGCATCACGCTGCCGCCGAACTACGGCAAAATCTATATCTCCAAATTCGACGCGATGTACGCCAAGCTCGCGCGTCAGTATCACGTACCGCTGCTGCCGTTCATGTTGCAGAATGTGTACGGTGTACCGGGCGACATCCAGAGCGACGACACCCACGCCACCGCCAAGGGAAACAAGCAGGTGGCGAAGAACTTCCTTCCACTGCTGCTGCCGATGCTGCATAAATCCGCCTAGCCAAGCACCACCTCCGGCTGCACCAGCGTGCCGGCAAGGCGGCGGCCGATGGCGAACAACTCCCGCTGGCTGGTGAAGATTTTCACCAGTGGAGCGGTGGAATACTCCGGCAGGCTGCATGCCACGCCATTGCGCAGACGCAAAGCGGTCCCGGCGTCGACCGTGACCGAAGGCATCTGCGGCAACAGTTGGCGCGGATGCGGCATGTGATCTGCGCAACAGTTGCCGTCCACCCATGTGGCAATCTCCTCAAGCGTAGCCGCCCGGTCCAGGGTGAATTCTCCCGCCTGCACGCGGCATAGGCTGGCCAGGTGCGCGCCGCAACCGGCCTGCATTCCCAGATCGTGGGCGAGCGAGCGAATGTACCCGCCGGAGGAAACTTCCACCTCGAAGGCGGCGTCGGGCGGCTCATAGCGGAGAATCTGAAAACTGCGAACTTCAATGCGGACAGCGCGCAGTTCCACCGGCTTGCCTGCCCGCGCCAGTTTGTAGGCGGGAATGCCGTTCAGCTTCTTGGCGGAAAACGGCGGCGGCGTCTGGTGAATGACACCGACGAACTGCGCCGCCTTTTTCTGAATTCTTGGCAGGTCGAGATCCGGTTCGACGCTCTCGCCCACCTGCGCGCCGTCCGCATCGTAGGTGTCGGTGGCAAAGCCAAAGCGGACGGTCCCGGTATAGCGCTTTTCATCCTGCTTGAAAAACTGGGCTAGGCGCGTGAAGCGACCCAACAGCAGCGGCAGTACACCGGTGGCCATGGGGTCGAGAGTGCCGAGGTGGCCGATCGAAGATTCGCTGAAGAGTTTGCGCACGCGCGAGACGACATCGTGCGAGGTGATGCCCGCCGGCTTGTTGACGATCAAAAGGCCATTCATGGGATTCGTGCGCTTTCCCGAATTAAGGAAAATGCGGTTGAGAATGTGTTGTCGTCCTGCGCGAAGCGATGAATCTCGCGGTCTTCCCGCAAAACACAAGGTCCTTTGCTTCGCTCTGGATGACAATTCTTCTGTGCTTTCGCAACCCGCGGAACTAAATGCCGTTTTCCCCGCGGCTGTGCACCAGCGAGAGAAACTCGTGGCGCGTCTGGGATTCGCGAAATGCGCCCAGCATGGCCGAAGTCACCGTGGAGGAATGCTGTTTTTCGACGCCGCGCATCATCATGCAGAGATGGCGCGCTTCGATGATGACTCCGACGCCGCACGGCTCGATGGCTTCCTGAATGGCGTCGGCAACCTGACGAGTCAACCGCTCCTGCACCTGCAGGCGACGGGCGAAAATGTCGACCAGGCGAGGGATCTTGCTCAGGCCGATGACCTTGCCGTTCGGAATATATGCGACATGAACCCTGCCGAAAAAAGGCAGCATATGATGCTCGCAAAGGGAGAAAACTTCCACGTCCTTGACGATCACCATCTCATCGTAGTCGACCTCAAACAGCGCCTCATGCAGCACGCTATGAATGTCCTGATGGTAGCCGCGAGTGAGAAATTCCATCGCTTTCCGCGTTCGCTCGGGGGTACGCAGCAGGCCATCGCGGGAAATGTCTTCGCCATAGCGGCCGATCAGTTCGCGGTAAATGTCCTCCGTAGAAACCTTCGCCAGCATCTCCTGTACCGGCTCTTTCACTAACAACGTTTGCGCCATTGCGGAAATCCTTTCCGTGCGAAGGTTCTATCCGGCATATTCAAAAAAATTGTTGCTGGTTTCCTCAATGCGGACCTTCTCAAGTTTCGCATGGGGGAAGCCGTCTCGTATGATGGCGTAAAGTTCCACGCAAAAATTTTCTGTGGTGGGAACACGCCCCTGAAAATCTGGATCCAGGTTCAGATTGGCCCGATCGAAACGATCCACCACCGCGCGCCGCATAAAGCTGTCAAGATCCCCCAGATTGCAGACCATTCCCGTCACCGGATCGACAACGCCGCTGACCGTTACTTCCACCAGATAGTTATGGCCATGGCCGTAAGGGTTGTTGCACTTGCCATAGACGGCCTGATTCCGCTGCGGCGAATAGCTGTCGCTGTGCAAGCGGTGCGAGGCACTGAGCCGATAGCGGCGGGACAGGTAGGCTTTCATCGCTCCCCGCAATAGTCGGCGAACAGGTCGGGCATCTCATACACGCGCACGCGGTGCAGCCGTCCACCGGGGATTTTCTTCTCCAGCCGGTTCCAGACCGCGATGGCAATGTTCTCCGTCGTCGGAACGGTCGACTTGAATTCCGGCACTTCCAGGTTCAGGTGACGATGATCGTAATCCTGGATGACCTCGCGCTGGATGACGTCCTTCAGCGCCTTGAGATCGACAACAAATCCGGAGATCGGATCGATTTCGCCCGCCACCGTCACTTCCAGCGTGTAATTATGCCCGTGCCCGTTGCGATTGGCGCATTTGCCGAAAACCTCTTCATTCTCCTGCTGCGACCAAGCCTCGTTGTAGTAGTAGTGGGCCGAGGAGAATTCCGCTTTGCGTGTCAGAAGCACCATATCTCAAGCATATTGGATTCATCCGCAGGGCGTACGGTCGCACACGTTTTCGGCTTTGCGTAACCGGCTTGAACTTCAGCCGGGATACCTGCGCCCTTTCCACATCACCGGGCGGCGCAGGCGCGTTCCAATCCAACTGTCCAGCAGCAGCCAGGCGAATAGCGGCAGCGCCAGCGGAGACAGCAGAGTATCCACGAACGGGAAATGCGCCTTAGCCACATCCGCATAATGCGCCCACAGCCGCCAGACCCACCACAGGACAACCAGCCAAATCACGGTCGTGCGCGCGACCGTAAGGTACAGCCAGGCGGCGACCAATGGCAGCCCGAAGAGCAGGCTGAACTGGATCATCTTCCACTGGCTGCGCATCAGGGCGTCGGGAAACAGCAGCCCAAGGTTCTTTCTCCATCCCTCCCACATGGCGCCGAAGCTGCGGTACATGCGCGCGCTGACAGCATCGGGAGCATAGCGGAAGCGAAGACCCGCATGGGCCCGCTTCGCGTTCCGCGCCAGGTCGAGGTCCTCGACGATCGAGTCGCGGACGGCGGCATGGCCGCCCAGCCGATGGTAAGCTTCCGACTCGACCAGCAGAAACTGACCGTTGGCCGCGGCCACGGGCGAGTCCGGCTGGTTGACCATCTGCGGCGGATATTTCTGCGCCAGGTCAGCAAAGATCAACGGCATGAGAGCGCGCTGCCACAGACCCTGTACCAGCTGGCGCGGAGAATAAGAGAGCATCGCCACGCGGTGCCGTTCGGCTTCGTGGATTGAGCGCCGCAGGCTGCCGGGCTCATGTACGGTGTCCGCGTCGGTAAACAGCAGCCACTTTCCCTGCGCCCGACGCACCGCAAACCAGACCGCATTCGACTTTCCCTTCCAGCCTTCGGGCAGGGGCGGGGCTTCCAGCGTGGTGACGCCGGCGAACTCCTGCGCGATGGCGCGCGTGGTGTCGGTCGAACCGTCGTCGACGACGAACAGCTCCCATTCGTGACCGAGCAGAAAGCCTTCCTCGCTTTGCTGGACCAGAGAGGCGAGGCAGGCGCGGATCGATTCGGCCTCGTTGCGGGCCGGCACGATGACGGAAAGCAGTAGGCCTACGCCGCTGACTTCGGGGGATATTTGATCCATCGGTTCCAGCTCCATCACACAAATTCGTATCATAGAAACAACGGAGATGGGAGATACGTGACACTCAGGCGCCTTGGCGGAACCTTAATCGTGAGCCTTTGCATTCTGCTGATGGCGGGATGCGACCGCGGACAGCATCCCCGGGAGCTGGGAAAAATGGCGCCGCCGTTCACCCTGCATAACGGCGCCCAGACGGCAAGCTTGCGCCAGTATCGCGGGCAGGTTCTGCTGCTGAATTTCTGGGCAAGCTGGTGCGCCCCTTGTGTGGACGAGATCCCTTCGCTACTGGCGCTGCATCATCGTCTACCGAAGCTCGCGATCCTGGCCGTCAGCATCGACAGCGATCCCCAGGCGTACGACAGATTTCTGGCACAATATCGTGTCGACTTCCCGACCATCCGCGATCCGTCGGAGGCGGTCATGCATCGCTACGGCACGGTGCAGATTCCGGAGACCTACGTGATCGACCGCTCCGGCCACATCGTCCGCAAATACATCAGCGAACAGAACTGGACCAGCCCGGTGATGATCGAAACGCTGTCGTCCATCCTCAAGAGCGGACGGTAACGGCGAAAGCATTTATGATTTCTGCATGACGACCAACATCGACGTGCGTTTCCGTTACACACTGCAGCCCAGCGAAGACACCATGCGGGCCGTGGCCGATCTGTACGATGTGTATGGCATTCGCCGCGTGCGGCTGAACCAGGGCGACCGCTCTGTGCTGGTCGAATACGACGCCACGCGACTCGGGACCGCCGGCGTATTTCAATTGCTGCGCAAGGCCGGGCTATCAGTGACGGAGCAGATTTCTCCATTCCCGCCTCCCCCGCCGCCGGAAGAAACCGCGAGCGAAAACCAGACGCACCGCTCCTGAAACTTGTGGACTTGTGCCGGCACCCGAGTGTCGCGAGCGGACTCATCAGGAGAAATACCATTCCGGATCGCTGGGCTTCGCTCCGCAGAAAGTCCGCACAGCAACGTCGAAGAACCTAGGAACATGTTGAAAAACCCCATTATCCTATATAAATCGTGCTCTTTTTCGCGAACGGAGCACGCGCGAGGCATGCCCAAGACGATCAGCCGAACAGCCACAACAATTCTGACCGCCGCATTTATTATCTTCCCCGCAGTCTCGAGCATCGCGCAAACCAACGATTCCGCCGCGAATCTTCCCGCTCCTCCAATCTCCGTCGAGCACTCCATTGAGGACCTTAACTTTGTCGGCGGAGACGCGGCGATGCCCCCGTTCTCAGACAGGATTGAAATCGTCCCGGCGTTTCATCGTGCCCTCCTGCGGAAAGGCATGGCATTCCGCGTCATTACCGGCATGCAATACGCACAAAACATGCTGGATGCTCCCGTGTCCGTCGATGAGCAGGTCTATGTCGGCCAACGTCCCTTCGAGAGCATGTACGTCCAGCCAATCCTTACTGCCGACCTCCATCAATTGGATCTGCGCGACGCGCAGCTCTACATGGGCGCGGTGTGGAACTGGGCTAGTTGGGAGCCGGCTGGTCCCAAAACGCTTCAGATGTGGAGCCTCTACTTCTACAAGGCATTCGGCGAGGATCGTGTGGAGGTAAAGGCAGGTTACGTTTCGAATAACATGAACTTCGTGGGCTTCTTCGTTGTCGGCGGATCCACCGCAACCGCCACGCAAGGCGCATACGGCATTTTGCCCGACGAGGCCGGAATGTCCTACTTCCCTCTGACTGCGCCTTCCTTCAACCTGCGCGTTCATGGACCGGGCCACACCTACTTCCAGACCGCTGCACAAAGAAGCATCGATCCGCTGGGAGGGCCTACCGAGGTTCAACGCAACCACACTGGGTTTCGCTTCATTCCTCACGGCGACAAGCTGCTCCTCATTAATGAAGCAGGGTATCTCCACCATGCTGCGACCGATGCCCGTGAGGCATGGTTCCGCGCCGGCTACATGCACAACGCCACGCATTTTCAGGACGAAGCTACGAATCAAACAAAACCAGGCAACTACTGTGCCTATGTACTCATGGACTATCAGTTGAGCCGGTCCGACCGGGAGCGTCCGAACCAAGGTTTCTATGCCGGTGGATCGTTCATGACTGTTCCGAAAAGCATGAACGCTTACTCACGCTACTACGAGGCTCGGCTGTACCAGGAAGCGCCATTCCGCAAACGCCCTGACGATGTTGCATCTCTCATCGCATCCTACACTGGATATAGCCGCTACTTCCGTGACAACCTCCTCAGGGAAGGCAAGACTGTCTGGCAATCCGGAAGCACGCTAACTGCTGGCTATTCCCTGCGCGTATCGCCCGGCAGTTATGCAAGTCTCGGCCTGGGCTATGCGCACGGTCCCGCTATTTCCCCGCGCGTTCCCAATGCCCTAAGATTCACCGCAAACTGGACCTTGTTCTTCTAGCTAGAGTGGTTTGCCGGCAGAAACGCTAAGGTCCTTCGCTCCCCACGCCAGCGACGTGGACCTGTCGCCGGCGGCTCCGGTTTCGCTCAAAATGCCATGCTTAATTTATGAGGCAGGTTCTTCATGCTGCTCATGCGACGGTGCGGGCGAGCCGTGCCGGTGATGGGTATCGGAGCCATGCTGCTTGACCGTTTTGTTATACAGGCCGAGGAGCAGAAATGGCGCCGCCCACTGGCCGATAAACAGTGCATGATGATCTTTCCCCTGGGACTTCAATATCAACGAACCGATCATGGAAGCGAAAGCCGCCCCCATAAACAGGCTGGTGGGCCACTTGGCCGAATAGCTCTCCAGCATCGCGGTAAGCTGATCTTCCTGTATCTCTCCGGGTTTCACTCGAAAATCCATGGAACTCTCCTCCTGGTTGCAAATCTTGAAAGGTTCACGCTGCTCGCGGAAGCGACTGCGGCGTCGCGACCGAGAATGGAATGTCTTTTTGGGTAGATGCGTGGAGGCGGCGGAACGGCGAGTGCGCCGCCATGTTTCATGCGCAGAAGAGCGATCCGTTTGCATCCCGTGACAAATTTCATGGCGGATTTGTCCTTACGTCAACAGGGCATTTTCCTAGCGTTCCTGGAAAAATATGCATCGCGCTCTACCCAAAGTCGCTTCCATGTTCGAAAATACTTGCGTTATGAAAAATCCCATGTTCTCGGTTTCAACTGCGGCTCTGTCCGCGGCGGTCGTTCTCCTGCTGTCAATCGGAACCGGTCGCGCACAAGCGCAAACGTCGGTCCAACCGAAGTCTGCCGCGGCTCCTCCTCCCATTCTGCTGGGAACGGCCTGGTATCCCGAAGCGTGGCCGGAGTCCCGCTGGCCGGTCGACCTCGACCTGATGCAAAAGGCCCATATCCACTTTGTACGGGTGGGCGAATTTGCCTGGAGTACCCTGGAACCGTCCGAAGGCGACTACCATCTGGGATGGCTGGAGCGGGCCATCGACGAAGCGGGTCAACACGGCATTTACACCGTCCTCGGCACTCCGTCCGCCGCTCCACCGGCTTGGCTGACGGAGAAATATCCCCAGACTCTGCGGACGAAGAAAAACGGACAGAAGGCTCGCCACGGTAATCGCGCGCAGTTCAACTGGGACAATCAAAAATACCGCGAGCTGGTTCGCGATATCGACACTCGCCTGGCCAAGCGCTTCGGTCACAATCCCTATGTCATCGGCTGGCAGATCGGCAATGAGTACGGGAATGTCTCCTTCGATCCGCAGACGCAGGCGAGCTTCGACGCCTGGCTCAAGAACTATTACGGCACGCTGGCCAACTTAAATGCCCGCTGGACCACCAGCTACTGGAGCGAGACCTACAATAACTGGGACCAGATTCCCATTGAGACCACCCCGGGCAATCCCGGACTGCTGTTGAGTTGGAAGCGCTTTGTCAGCGACACCTGGCGCAGTTATCAACAGAACCAGCTCGACGCCCTGCGCCAGTATGCCGAGCCGCGCCAGTTCATCACCACCAACATGATGGGCTGGTTCCTGGGCTACGACCATTCCGTCGTGGCGAAGCCGTTGACCATGGTGGCATGGGACGATTATGTCGGCCAGGGCCACTTCAATCCGTACCAGAATGGCTCTGCCGACGACCTGATGCGCGGACTGAAGCGGCAAAATTTCTGGATCATGGAGACCCAGCCCGGCCATGTGGACTGGGCTCCGATCAGCAACGATCTGAACAAGGGAGAAGTGCGTGCCATGGCCTGGGATAACATCGGCCACGGCGCAGATGCCATCAGTTACTGGCAATGGCGCAGCGCCATGAACGGCCAGGAGCAATACCACGGCACGTTGATCGGCGCGGATGGCAAGCCGATCGCGCTCTATTCGGAGGTCGCCAAGGAAGGCAAAGAGTTCCTCGAAGCCGGCTCGGCGCTGTCCGGAACCTCGCCCCGCTCCCAGGTCGCCATTCTGCATTCATACCCGAGTTTCTGGGCGATCAACTGGCAGCCCCAGAACGTCAAATACAATCCAATCAAGGAGCTTCTCAGCTACTACAAACCGCTGCGTATCGAAGCTCAGTCGGTCGACATCATCGAACCCACGGACAACCTGAGCCAATACAAACTGGTGGTTGCGCCGGGACTGAACGTGATCTCCAAAGCAGCCGCAAAGAATCTGATCTCTTACGTGAAGAATGGCGGGCACCTTGTTCTAGGGCAACGCACTGGAATGAAGACTATCGACAACGCGTTACAGCCGGAACAGCAGCCCGGACCGCTGGTTCCGCTGCTTGGAGGACGGGTCGCCGAGTACTACGCGCTGCTCCATCCCGTACCGATCGACGGACAATTTGGAGAGAACACCAGCCAGCTTTGGGCCGAGCTTTTGAGCACAACTTCGCCGGACACGAAGGTGCTGGAGCGCTACGGCAAAAGCAACGGCTGGCTGAACGGCAAGCCGGCGATCATCACTCGCAAGGTTGGAAAAGGCAGCATCACCTACGTCGGCGTATGGATGGATGATGCCGGCATGGCGAAGCTGACGCACTGGATGATGTCGATGAGCGGAGTGACACCGGTCTTCGGCCCCGCGCCCGCGGGAGTTGACGTGAATGCCCGCTACGGCAAGCATCACACCGTTTTCGTGCTCGTCAATCTAGCGCCCAAACAGCAGACGGTGCCACTGCCTTCCGCCATGCAGGATGTGCTGCACGGCGGTACCGTTTCCTCCGTCAGCCTGCCTCAATACGGCGTTGCAGTCCTCTCGGAGAAAACACACAAACCATGAAGCAATTTCTGACCCTCATCGCCTTCATGCTGGCCGGTGCTTTTGGTGGTGCCGCCGTCGCACAAACCGCTTCCGCCGCCGCGCCACCGCCGCAGCCGATGCTGTTGTGGCCGAACGGCGCTCCCGGGGCCAAAGGAACCGCGCCCAGCGATGAGCCGGCGATCACGGTGTATCTGCCGGCCCAGAACCCGACCCGCACCGGCATCGTGGTGTGCCCCGGCGGGGGCTATCACATGCTTGCGACGGACTGGGAGGGTACCAAGGTAGCCGCGTGGCTGAACGCGCGCGGCGTCGCCGCATTTGTGCTGCGCTATCGCCTGGGCCCGCGCTACCACTATCCCGTGGAGCTGCTGGACGCCCAGCGCGCCCTTCGCACGGTACGCTCCCGCGCGGCGCAGTACGGACTCGACCCGGATCGCATCGGCATCTGGGGATTTTCCGCCGGAGGTCATCTTGCTTCCACCGCGGGCACGCATTTCGACAACGGCAATCCCGAGTCTCCCGACCCGATCGAGCACGCCAGCAGCCGCCCGGACTTCATGGTGCTCGCCTATCCGGTCATCAGTATGGAACCCGGCACCACGCACGTGGGCTCTCTGCATAACCTGCTTGGCGACCAGCCCAACCCCATGCTGATGAATGAACTGTCAAACGAGACCCAGGTCACGACCCAAACGCCGCCCACGTTTCTGTACGCCACCACCGCCGACAAGACCGTCCCGGTCATGAACAGCATTCTGTTTTATGAGGCATTACTTCGCGCTGGCGTTCCAGTGGAGATGCACATTTTTCAAGTGGGCAACCACGGCTCCGGTCTGGGGCAGAAAGTACCGGAACTGCGCCTGTGGCCGGTGCTGCTGCAAAACTGGCTGCAACTGCACGGATGGATGGCCGAAGGAGCACACTAGGGATTCCACTGCTATTTTCCCATCGGAGGAGCGTCACAATTCCGGACCGGAAATAACCGCTCTCGTCTGCCTGATTTATCCTGAAGATTCGACCCGCATCTTAAAAAGCGTTGCGCGTGCCGGAGACTTCCTCGACATTATGGACGGATCATGAACTTGTACCTGCTACGGCACGCAAGTGCCGGCCAGCGAAAAAACGATTCCATCGCGGACTATAAGCGCCCCCTGGACAAGGAAGGAAAGCAGCAGTGCATTCTGCTGGGCGAGACCCTCAGTTCACTCAAGCTCCAGTTTGACGTCGTGCTTTCCAGTCCGCTGAAGCGCGCCCTGCAGACGGCGGCGCTGGTCGGAACCGAGGCCGGCTTCGAGAAAAAGATCCAGCTTTCTCCTGCGCTTGCGCCCACTGGCACCTGGGCCGATTTCAGACGCCTACTAGAGAGTGTGAACGGCACGGAAGATGTGCTGCTGGTGGGGCACAGCCCCAACCTGCCGGAGTTTCTCAACCGGCTGCTATATCCAACCGGAAAAAGTTCCGCCCTGCGGCTCCGCAAGGGCGCCATCGCTGCTCTGAACGTAGTGCGCGGGCCCGCCAAACTGCAATGGTTGATCGATCCACGCGTTCTGCGGGCGGCTCAGTCGAGCACGGCAAAAAGATCGCGGGCAAAAACCTCCCGGAAGTAAGGCGCCTCCTTGCGCAGCGACCAGAGCTCCAGGTCGCCGCGGCGGCGTCCCGCCATCAGCTCGATGGTCACTCGCTTGGCGCTGATCCGCGCGCGAAAGCGCAGCGTGCCGCCGGGCTGGTCCGGATGCAGCGCCACCGCCAGCCGCAACAGCAGCGAGGCACGACGGACATGGACGTGCTGCTCCACGGGAAGGGTGCGCAGAATGCGGTCCGTTCCCGCCGGGCGCGACTTGCCCAGATAGCGCGCAATGGCGGAGACGATCAGCCGCTGCTCCGGGGTGAACCCGTACAGCTCGGAGTTGGCGATGATGTACTGCGTATGGCGATGGTGTCCCTGGTAGTTCATGAACTTGCCCACCGGGTACATCATGGCCGCGGCCTCCAGCCACAATGCGTACTGCGACGGAAGTTGATGCACGCTTTTCAGGTCATCAAAGAACTGTTTCGCATGCGCGACCACCGGCCCCTGCCGCTTGGGATCCACCCCATAATGGCGGCAGAGTTCCAGCACGCTGGCCCACCGTTCCTGTTCGAAATGCTCGTGCGCCGAGGTGTGGGTATCGCCTTCGGCCAGCATCAGCGCCAGCACGCCGTCGCGCAGCCCCATCGGAGAATAACGGAATCCGGGCAGGTGGAACTTTTCCAGCAGGGCAGCATAGACATGCGCACCGGCCACGATGATCTCCGATCGCATGGGCCCGATCCCGGGCACAGCGTTGCGCTCGGCGAGCGTCATATGCTTCAACTTTTCCGCCAGTTTGACGACCGTGTGGGTCTGGGTGCGGTCCCATGCCCGCACTCCGGCCTTTAACTTCGATTTCGCCTGGGGATGCGTGGCGGCCGCCAGCGCCGCCGCCGTGCCGGAAGTCGCGAACACGGTAGTGACGCGCTCTACGCCCAGCTTTTCCTCGGCCCGGCGCAGTTCGCGGCGGATCCAGTCCTGCATACGCGTCGCTTGCTCGGGCCGTGGGGGATCGTCACGCAAAAATTCCCGCGTCAGGCGGACGGCTCCCAGCGGAAGACTGATCATCTGCTGAATGGCGGAATGGTCCGACAGGGTGATCTCGCAACTGCCGCCGCCCAGGTCGATCAGGATGCATCGCCCGCGCGCCGCCGGCTCGTTCGACACCACGCCGAGATGGATCAGGCGGCCTTCTTCCAGCCCGGAGATGATCTCCGCCTTCCACCCGGTGGCCGAGTCCACCCAAGCCAGAAACGCCTGCTGATTGCGCGCATCGCGCAGCGCGCTGGTGGCGACCACGCGCAGCCGGTCGACGGCGTGGGCCTGCACCGCGCGGCGAAACCGGCGCAACACGCGGACGGTATTCGCCATCGACTCCGGCGACACCACGCCGCTTTCAAACACGCTCTCGCCCAGGCGGGTGACTTCGCGGTCTTCGTGCAGCGTCTTGAGCCGGTGGCGGTGAGCCGCCGCGATTTTCAGCCGGACGGAATTCGATCCGATGTCGACCGCCGCGTATACCGTTGCTGCCTTGTTCCCTGATTTGCCCACGACTCAAAACTTACACGAACCGAGCGGCGAATTCGACGGCTATTGGACTGCTATCCTTACTTTGTTCGCCAAAAATGCCATGAGCCTTCGTAACTCCGTCGCCGGGCCTGCCGGCACTCAGTCCGCCGAAGCCGTCGACGCACCCCTTCTGCGCGGGAACCTCCCGTTTTCCCGCCGCGCGGAGTGGGTTCTGATTGTCGCAATTTTCCTCGCCGTGTACGTGGCGGCCCTGTTCACGCCCCCGCTCATCAATGATGTCGACTCGACCCATGCCGAGGCCGCCCAACACATGGCCCTCACCGGCCACATCGTTACCCTGATGGTCAACGGCATCCGCTATCTTGAAAAGCCGCCGCTGCCCTACTGGCTGGTCGCGATCGACTACCGCATCTTCGGCTTCAGCGCCTTCGCCACCCATCTGCCGGAGGCCCTCGCTGTTTTCGGCTGCGCCATTCTCGCGCTGTTCTGGGGGCGCCGAGCCTATTCCGAGCGGGCCGGCTTCTATGCCGCCCTGGGTGTGCTCACCTCCGTCGGGTTTTTCCTGTTTACAAGAATTTTTATTCCCGACGTCATTCTGACCTTTCTGATAGCCCTCGCGCTGTATTTGTTCCTCACTGGACTGGAGGACCGCCGAGCCGCACTTATCTACGCCTCCTATGCGCTGGTGGCGCTGGGTCTATTAGCCAAGGGCCTGATTGCGCCGGTGTTTTTCTGGGGCGCGCTGATTCCCTATCTATGGATCACCGGCGAGTGGCGACGCTGGCGCGAGTTGCATCTGGTCACCGGAATTCTGCTCTTCCTCGCCATTGGCGCACCCTGGCACATCCTCGCCGGCCTGCACAATCCGGACCAGGGACATCCGGTCGGCAACATACCCACCCAGGGCAACGTCCACGGATTTTTCTACTTCTACTTCATCAACGAACAGTGGCTACGCTTCCTCGGCAAGCGCTTCCCGGACGACTACAACAAGCTGCCCTGGTACCTCTTCTGGAGCCTCCACCTGGTCTGGATTTTTCCCTGGAGCATCTACTGGCCCGCCACACTCTACTCCTCGTGGCGGAAAAACCGCGCCTCCGGCACTCGCCGGGAATGGAAGCATCGCCTGCATTTGAACTTCACCGGCAAATCCACCCTGCTGCTCGTCCTCTATACCGCATTCATTTTGCTCTTCTTCTCGTTTTCCACAAATCAGGGATATTACACCTTCCCGGCCTACTTCTCACTGGTGCTGCTGACAGCCATGGGGCTGGCCCGGATCGAGACCCGCGCCGCCACCGAAGCCACTGGCGAACGCCGGATCGATATGCGCTGGCTGGAGATATCGCATGCCGCTTTCGCCATCGTCGGCCTGGCGGTAGCCGCTCTGCTGGCCTACGGTCTCTGGGCCTCGCGCCATCTGCCGTATGCTTCCGACGTCGGCACCCTGCTGGATTATCGCGGTGTCGGTGGCTATTCCCTGTCCATGTCGCATTTCATGGATTTGACCGGGAAGTCCTTTGCGGCTCTGCGCCTGCCCGCGCTACTGGCCGCCATCACCTTCCTCATCGGCCCCAGCGTGGCCTGGTGGATGCGCGTCCATCGCCAGCACCTGCGCGCCACCTTCACCACTGCCATCACCGCCGCCATGTTTCTGGTCGCCGCCCACATCGCCTACGTTCGTTTTTCCCCGATGATGGGCTCCCCCTACATGGCCAAAACCATCAACCGGATTGCCGGTCCCAACGACGTGCTCATGCTCTACGGGGACCAGTCCTACGGCTCGTCCATCATTTTTTACACGCAGCGTCGCGCCTATCTGGTCGACGGTCGCAGCTCATCCATGATCTGGGGCTCCTATTATCCGGATGCACCCCACATTTTTCTCAACGACGCGCAACTGCTTTCCCGCTGGGGCCACGGCCCGCGCAAATTTCTTTTCGTCCCGCGCGAATACCGCAAGAAAGTAAATTCCCTCCTGGGCAAGCGCGCCTATCTGGTGCAGGAAATCTCCGACAAGGAGCTGCTCACCGACCGGCCGCTGGCTTCCGGCGCATGATGGCCAAATCAGTTGATGCACGAGAATTTCGAGGATGACGGGAGAGCATAGGCGTGGGGGGGGTGAAAGGATCCGCCGACAAGAAGGTTAAGAAAACTCACTTCGACGCTATCCGGCTATTTGATGAGGCGGGCTCCAGTTGCGCGATCGACCATCTGAACATGAAAGAAGAGGCCGCGACAAGCGCGGCCATTCCCTTCTTGAATCGCTTTCTTTATTTACGCGTTGAAGCTTTCCGCCGGAGTTTCCGGAGTGTTCTTCACACGCACGACGGTGATTTTGTGGAAGCCTTCCTGAAACGACGGCGGGCGCAGCCGTTCCTTCATCTTGCCCATCTCTTCCTCGTTCAACATACGGTCGCGGCGCATGTTTCTTTCCTTGCAAATCTCAAACGGCACATCGAAAAAGACGGCGTGAACTTCGTAGCCGAAGCTGCGGGCCATCTTGATCCACTGGCGCCGTTCGTGCGGAGACAGGTTGGTGGCGTCCACGTAGTTCCAGGGCATCTTGGCGATCAACCGCGCGCGCAACAGCGAGCGCAGGGTCGAAAATACCAGGCCCTGATAGCGTTGCTCGGTGATGTCGTCGAACAGGATGCTACGCAGCATGTCGCTCGACAGCGGAGTGACGCCGCGGCGCTTGAACCAGGTGGTTTTGCCGGAACCGGGCAGACCGATGGCCAGCACGACGTATCCCTTGGGAGACGGAGCCGCTTCCATCGGTGCCGGAGGCTGACCCAAGGAGTCGGGCTGGGTTTCGTGGACCAGGGCCGGCTCCGAAGCGGTTTCCGGCGAAGGAGCGCTTCTCGGGCGGTCGCCCGAGCGATTTCTTCCACGGTTGCGGCCACGACTTCCGGAGTTCCCACTGCCGCCGCGACGGCTGGAGGGTTCAACGGATTCGTTGCCGGAGCGGGTGGAAGAAAGATCCTCCGCGTGCCTGCCGGTGCTTTCCGGCGCACGGTCTGCGTGGACTGGGGCTTCGGCAGGTGCGCCGTCGCCATGGGGAAACTTTGCCGTATCTTCGGGCGCGAACGCCTGAGGATAAGACGGTTGCAGAGGGGTTGGCTGATTCTGTGGAATCTCGTGGCCGATCTTTCCGGTTGATTCGGAATCGTTGGCCACCGGCTTCTTACGACGTCTCATTAGTTTTTCGCGCACCCAATCGCGCATGATGCGCTTGTAACACATTGGCCGCATTCGCTGCAAATTGTGGGCACTTTTGGCCGCGTTTTGGATGAGGCGGAAATCCAGATTCCGCCAAGCGAGGCCGGCGAACGCTGCATCCTAACTTCATGCCGATGCCTCTGGCCAATCAATTCGCTTATTTGTTTCTGCTCGCCATTCCAGTTGCCTGCGTCGCCTGGACGATTACGCATGAGGAAGTTTTGCGCGAGCCTCGGGAGTGGTGCAAGCGGCGCAGCAACGATTGTCGCCGGCTCTCGGCCCGCAAATTTTTCTATCTGTTCACCTGCGAATACTGCTTCAGCCATTACGTCGCGCTCTTCTTTCTGCTCATCGCCAGGTTCCAACTGCTCTATACAGGCTGGCGCGGATATCTGATCGGATTCTTCGCCCTGGTCTGGGTGGCGAACGTCTATATGAGTTTTTTCAACCGGCTGCGGCTCGACATCAAGCATGAGAATGTCGAGATCGCGATCGACCAGACGAAGGAAGACTCCAATCGGTAGCACCGTGCGCGCTCGATTTCATCCCGTACAATGGAGTCATACCCTGATTTTCGAAAATTCCCTGTGAGGAGAGACATCAAGATGGCAGTAAAGGTTGGCATCAACGGTTTCGGCCGCATTGGCCGGAATGTTCTGCGGGCATCGCTCGGCAATCCGGAGTTGGAATTTGTCGCGGTCAACGATTTGACCGATCCGAAGACGCTGGCGCACCTGCTCAAGTACGACTCGATCCTGGGCAATCTGCCCAACAAGGTGGAAGCGGGCCCGGACTATATTTCGATCGATGGCAAGCGGATTAAGGTTTTTGCGGAGCGCGATCCGGCCAAGCTGGACTGGAACTCCGTGGGCGCGCAAGTGGTGGTGGAGTCGACCGGCCACTTTACCGACGCCACCAAGGCCAAGGCGCACATGCAAGGCACAGTGAAGAAGGTCATCATCTCTGCCCCGGCCTCGAACGAAGACATCACCATCGTGCTGGGTGTGAACGAGAACAAATACGACGCCGCCAAGCATAATGTGATCTCGAACGCATCCTGCACAACGAACTGCCTGGCCCCGCTGGCCAAGGTGCTGCTGGACAACTTCGGCATCGTGTCCGGTCTGATGAACACCATCCACAGCTTTACCAACGATCAGGTGACGCTGGATTTCCCGCACAAGGACCTGCGCCGGGCGCGCGCCGCATCGCTGAACATTATTCCGACTTCGACCGGCGCGGCCAAGGCGCTGCACCTGGTGCTGCCGGAGCTGAAGGGCAAGCTGGACGGATTCTCGCTGCGGGTGCCGACGCCGGTGGTTTCGGTCGTCGACCTGACCGTGGTGACGGAAAAGCCGATTACCGTCGAGTCCGTCAACGCCGCGCTGAAGGCCGCCGCCGAGGGCCCGCTGAAGGGCATTCTGGGCTTTGAGACCGAGCCGCTGGTTTCGATGGATTACAAGGGCAACCCGCTGTCGTCCATTATCGACGCGCCTTCGACCAAGGTGATCGGCGGCAACATGGCGAAAGTCATCAGCTGGTACGACAACGAGTGGGGCTACTCCAACCGCGTAAAGGACCTGATTCTCTATCTGGTGGAGAAGGGCCTGTAATGCATTACGTTGCGCAGTCATCCTTCTATGAAAGAAGGCGCACCTGTCCAGAGGTAATTTGCGAATAGTTGCCGACAGACTTCTATTCGTGCTCGTGGCACACAAGGGGGATACGAATCC
>Ga0208717_1000129_pt1 | contig 39536 bp, 29 predicted proteins | sample NGESurF53shallow_FD_184489 | JGI IMG/M metagenome (GOLD analysis project Ga0208717, IMG submission 184489) | Arctic peat soil microbial communities from Barrow, Alaska - NGEE Surface sample F53-3 shallow (SPAdes) | ecosystem: Environmental > Terrestrial > Soil > Wetlands > Peat ... | reverse complement strand
TGTCTAGAGCCTGTCTCGATCAGGTTGAATCAACCTGATCGAGAAAACAGGCTCTATCTCAAACACTTGAGCGCTTTCTGATCGCAAAACCAGTTCCCACTTTTGCGGAAAGCGCTCTAGGTCCCCTGCGTGAAAAGCGCCCGCAACTCGCTCTTGACGATCTTGCCGTTGGCGTTGCGGGGCAGCGTCTCGGGCCAGAAGACGATCCGAACCGGGACCTTGAAGGCGGCCAGGCGCTCGGCGACGAAGGCGCGCAGTTCGCTTTCGCTGGCTGAGGCGCCGGGCTTGAGGGTGACTACCGCGCCAGGTTCCTCGCCCAGCGTCTTGTGGGGAATGCCGACCAGGGCGGCGTCCATCACCGCCGGATGGTCGAAGAGGACGTTCTCAACCTCGATGCAGTAGATGTTCTCGCCGCCGCGGATCAGCATGTCCTTGGCGCGGTCGATGATGAAGCAGAAGCCCTCGTCGTCCAGGCGGGCGAGATCGCCGGTCTTGACCCAGCCGTCGACGAAGGTCTGGGCGGTCGCCTCCGGATTGTTCCAATAGCCCCTCACCACCTGCGGGCCGCGACACCACAACTCGCCCACCTCGCCGATGGGGAGTTCGCGATCGCCCTCGAGGGTCATGATCTTGAGGTCGGTGACCGGCACGGCCGGCCCGCAGGAATCGGGGCGATACTCGTAGTCCTCGGCGCCGTTGCTCGACGCGGTGGCGGAGGTTTCCGTCATGCCCCAGCCGTTGCCGGCGGCCGATTTGGGGAAGGCCTCGCGAATCCGGCGCACCAGTTCGGGGGCCGAGGGCGCGCCGCCGTAGGCGACGTTCTCGAGCGAAGAGAGGTCGTAGTTTCCACGCAGAGGATGCTCGATCAACTGCCAGGCGATGGTCGGCACGCCGCCGGCCATGGTGATCTTTTCGCGCTCGATCAGCTCGAAGGCCCGCACCGGGTCCCATTTGCGCATCATCACCAGCTTGGCGCCGGCGAAGAGGCTCGGATTGAGAATAGCGAAACACCCCGTCGCGTGGAAGAAGGGCACCGAGAGCAGGGCGGCGCGCTGGGGACCGTCGGGGTCGGGCGCCGGCGGCGCCTCGCCCCGCCGCAGGAAGGCGCGGGCGGCGACGCCGGCGGCGGCCATGATGTTGGAGTTGATGTTGCGGTTGCTGGCCAGGGCGCCCTTGGGCTTTCCGGTCGTGCCGGAGGTGTAGAAGATGGTCGCGTCGTCCTCGGGACCCACTTCGGCCGGCGGCAGGGCGCGATCAGGCAGGCCCGCCCAGTCGCCCGGCTCGCCGATGACCGATTCCAGCTTGGCGATGCGGGGATCGGCGACTTCGTCGAGTTCACGGCTAACGTAGACGCGCTCCAGATCGGTGCAGTTCGGCAGATGCTCGGTGAGCCGCTCCAGGCGCTCGGCGTCGACGACGACCACCTTGCTCCCTGAATCGATCAGGCCGTATTCCAACTCCGGCCCCGTCCACCAGGCGTTGAGCGGGGTGACGATCGCTCCCAGGGCGGCGGCGGCGTAGAAAGCGACCGGCCATTCGGGGAGGTTGCGCATGACGATGGCCACACGGTCACCCTTCTCCACGCCCTGGGCGCGTAGTTCGTGGGCGAAGGCGGCCACGGCGCGATGGAAGGCCTCGAAGGTGACCCGCTCGTCCTCGTGGACCAGGAACACCTTGTCGCCATGCGTCCTACCAAGTTCCAGCACCGAGCGAAGGGACGGCGGGGCGTTCTTCCACACCCTCGTCGCCACGCCGCCGATCACCATCTCCTCCATCTCGCAGGGCGAGCCGGGCGCGGTGAGCAGGGCGTGAGCCTGGGCGATGGACATGGCGGGCCAGACCGGTTTGGCGAGGGTGTCGGCGTCGGTCATGGCGGGCGGTTCCCTGTATTTCGGCAGGGCCGAACAAGCATGGGGTGGGCGCCGGTGTAAAGATGGGCCGGGGTAGTTCGACCGAGCAGCCACGTGGCCCGCTTCGACGTTCCTTTTTTCGGGAATGACAGCTCGGCAATTCTGGCCTATGCTAGGACATAGGCCAAAGGAGGCGATCATGAGCGCGACCCGACAGGTCAAGCTGTTCCGCAACGGCCGCAATCAGGCGGTGCGAATTCCGCGCGCCTTCGAGTTGCCGGGCGAAGACGCGGTGATGAGAAAGGAGGGCGACGCTCTGGTCATCGAACCGGCCGCGCCTCGATCCCTGCTGGCCGTGCTGGCGGCCCTCGCGCCTCTCGACGACGAATTCGCCCCCATCGCCGAATTGGCCCTCGATCCGATCGACCTGTGACGCGCTATCTGCTGGACACCAACATCCTCTCCGACCTGGTTCGCCATCCAGGCGGAGTCATAGCCGCGCGGATCAGGGAGGTCGGCGAGGCGGCTGTATGCACGAGCATCATCGTCGCCGCCGAATTGCGCTATGGGGCGGAAAAACGCGGATCGGCGCGGTTGACCCGCCAGCTGGAGGCCATCCTGGGCGCGATCGACATCCTGCCTTTCGAGACCCCCGCGGACGCGATCTACGGGACGATCCGCCGCCGGCTCGAACAGATCGGGATGCCGATCGGTGGCAACGACCTGCTGATCGCCGCTCAAGCGGTCGCGCTGGGCTATGTGATCGTCACCGACAACGCGCGCGAGTTTGGACGGGTCGAGAACCTGCGAAGCGAGAACTGGCTGCGCGTCTAGGCGCAAAGCGTCAGGCCAGCGCCTCCAGCCGCGCAAGCGCCGCCTCCAGGCGGCCCTTGGCGTTTTGGGCCTCGGCCAGGCGGTCGCGGTTTTCGTCGACCACCGCTTCGGGGGCGCGGGCGACGAAGTCGGGATTGGCGAGCTTGCGGGCGGTGCGGTCGATGTCGGCGGCGTGGGCGGCGATCTCCTTGGCCAGGCGCGCGGTCTCGGCGGCCAGGTCGATGTGCTGGGCGATGGCCAGGGCGGCGGTGGCCTCGCCGACGACGAAGAGGGCCGAGCCGGCCGGCGCGGCGGCGGCCCCCTCGATGTCTCCCAGGCGGGCAAGGCTGAGGATCAGTTCACGATGGCGCGCCAGGCGCGCCCGCGTGGCCACGCCCGGGCCGATCAGGGCCAGGGCCGGGCGGGCGGCCGGCGGAACGGCCATCTCGGCGCGGAGTTGGCGAACCTCGGTGATGAGGGCCACCAGCCAGCCGATCTCGGCCTCGGCATCGGCGTCCAGCCAGGATTGAGGAAGATCGGGCCACGCGGCGGCGATCAGCAGGCTCTGGCGCGACGCGGCGGCGGTCTTGTCCCACAGTTCCTCGGTGAGGAACGGCATGACCGGATGCAGCAGGCGCAGGATGACGTCCAGCGTCCAAGCCGCCATGGCTCGGGTCTCGGCCTTGGCGGCCTCGTCGGCGCCGTTCAGGATCGGCTTGGCGAGTTCGAGATACCAGTCGCAGTAGACGTTCCAGACGAACCGGTAGAGGGCGCCGGCCGCGTCGTCGAAGGCGCAGGCCTCCAGGGCGGCGGTGACGGCGCGCGCGGCCTTGACGGTCTCGCCGGCGATCCAGCGGTTGATCCTCTGGCAGGCCGCGCCGGGGTCGAAACCGTCGGCGGCGACGCAGCCGTTCATCTCGCAGAAGCGCGCCGCGTTCCATAGTTTGGTGCCGAAATTGCGGTATCCCTCAATGCGTTGAGGCGACAGCTTTATGTCGCGCGCCTGGCCCGACATGGCGGTCAGGCAGAAGCGCAGGGCGTCGGCGCCATAGGCGTCGATGAGGGCCAGGGGGTCCATGACATTGCCCTTGGACTTCGACATCTTGGCCCCTTGCGCGTCGCGGATCAGGGCGTTGATGAACACCCGGCGGAAGGGGACCTGGCCGGTGAAATGCAGGCCCATCATCATCATCCGGGCGACCCAGAAGAAGATGATGTCGAAGCCGGTGACCAGGGTGTCGGTGGGGTAGAAGCGTTTCAGATCGGGAGTCTGTTGCGGCCAGCCCAGGGTTGAGAACGGCCACAGGGCCGAGGAGAACCAGGTGTCCAGCACGTCCTCGTCCTGGCGCAGTGGCTCTTCGCGGCCATAGTGTTCGAGGGCGGTTTCCTGCGCTTCTCCTTCGGACTCCGCCACGAAGACGCGCCCGTCCGGTCCAAACCAGGCGGGAATTCGATGACCCCACCAGAGCTGGCGAGACACGCACCAGGGCTCGATGTTGCGCATCCAGTCGAAATAGGTCTTTTCCCAGTTGCGCGGCTCGAAGACGGTGCGGCCGTCCTCCACCGCGGCGATGGCCGGGCCGGCCAGGGCCTTGGCGTCCACCCACCACTGGTCGGTAAGATAGGGTTCGACGGCCACGCCGGAGCGGTCGCCATGCGGCACGAAGTGGCGGGTCTTCTCGACGCCGCGCAGCAGGCCCAGCGCCTCGATTTCCGCCACCACCTTGGCGCGGGCCGCATACCGGTCGAGGCCGCGAAAGGCCGCCGGCGCATTGTCGTTCAGCCGCGCGAAGGGATCGAAAATGTTGATCATTGGCAGATTGTGGCGCTGGCCGACCTTGAAATCGTTGAAATCGTGGGCCGGGGTGATCTTCACCGCGCCGGAGCCTTTTTCCGGATCGGCGTAGTCGTCGGCGACGATGGGGATCGGCCGCCCGACGATGGGCAGGCGCACGCACTTGCCGATCAGGGACGCGTAGCGTTCGTCCTTGGGGTGGACCGCGACAGCGGTGTCACCGAGCATGGTCTCGGGCCGGGTGGTGGCGACGACGATCTCACCCGATCCGTCCTCGAGTGGATAGGCGAAACGCCAGTAGCAGCCGTCCACCTCGCGCTGCTCGACCTCCAGGTCGGAAATGGCGGTCTGGAAATGCGGATCCCAGTTCACCAGCCGCTTGGCGCGATAGATCAGCTTTTCCTTGTAAAGCGAGACAAAGACTTTGCGAACCGCCGCCGACAGGCCCTCGTCCAGAGTGAACCGCTGGCGGCTCCAGTCGCAGGAGGCGCCCAGGCGGCGGAGCTGCTCGACGATCGCGCCGCCCGACCTGGCCTTCCATTCCCAGACGCGCTCGACGAAGGCGTCCCGCCCCAGATCCCGCCGGCCGATGTTGCCCTCGGCGGCCAGTTGGCGCTCGACCACCATCTGGGTGGCGATGCCGGCGTGATCGGTTCCCGGCAGCCAAAGCACCGCCGCGCCACGCATGCGGGCGAAGCGGGCCAGCACATCCTGCAGGGTGCAATTGAGGGCGTGGCCGATGTGCAGGGCGCCGGTGATGTTGGGCGGCGGAATGGCCATGGAAAAGGCCGGCGCGGACGGATCGTCGTTGGGCGCGAAGGCGCCGGACTCCTCCCACTGGCGGTAAAGGCGCGGCTCGGCGGTCTTGGGATCGAAGGCTTTTTCGAGCATGGAGACGTTTCGTTTAGGGACGCTGCCGGCCCGACCCGGACCGGTCCAAGGATAACGACGGATTGGCTCCGGACCCGGACCGGAGCGGCGCGGCCTCTAGCGTACTCGTCCGCGGGCGATGCGCGCCACTTCCTCTTCCACGCTGGCCTGGACGATGGCCGGCAGGTGTTCGTCGAGCCACGCCTTGAGGAGCGGGCGCAGCAGTTCGCGCGTGACGTCCTCGAGGCTGCGGCCGGGCGGCGGTAGGGCCATGGTCGCCCGCGCCTTGGCGTCGCTGTCGGCGGCGCTCTTCAGGGTCTCGAACGACGCCGCCGTGGCGCTGGCGGTCGCCTCGCCGGTCAGGGGGGCGTCGGGCGCGATCGGCGCGGGCTCGGGCGCCGCGGCCGGGGCTTTTCCGGCCGGCGCCTCCGGAACCTTGTCGGTCAGCTCGAGAACATCCGCCTCGCCGCCCTTGGCGCCCGGCGCGGCCGGCGCCTCCTCTTCGGAGACGATGCGGCGGATCGAAGCCAGGATCTCGTCCATGGAGGGCTCGGAGGCGGTCGGTTCGGGCATGGCGGCGGAGCCTCGGCTTTCAAGGAAGGCAAACGGTTTGGCCGGCCTTGATACGCGCCCCGGATCGATCCGGCAATTTGCCCGGCGCTCGACGCGGCGATTTTCGGCTTAGGGCGACCTTACGGGTCGGCGGGCGGGGCGACCGGGGCGGGGCGCTCGACGATCGGGGGCGCGCCCAGATGATCGATCGCCGACACCGCCGGCGTCCACGGCGCCCAGCGGTAGGCGTGGCGGACATGGTCGAAGTTGTCCTTGGGATCGTAGATCGGCGTGCCGGGGGTGAGGTTCTCGGCGAACAGCGACCCCGTGGCGGCCAAAAGGACGGCGCCGGCGAGATATTCGTCATGGCGCGAATTGACCAGGGCGAGCTGGGCGTTGCTGAGGTTCTGTTCGGTGATCAGGACATCGAGGGTGGTGCGAAGGCCGACCTGGGCCTCCAGACGTGTGCCTTCGAAGGCGATGTTGGCGGCGCGCACCTGCACCTCGTTGGCGGCCAGGCTGGCCCGGGCGCCCAGAAGCTGGTTCCAGGCCTCCGACACCAGCAGCAGGATCTGGCGGCGGGTGACCTCGATGCCGATCCGATCGACATTGTTGTTCTCGGCCGCCTGGCGGATCTGCGAGGAGGTCAGGCCGCCGGTGAACAGCGGGAAGGTCGCCACCGCCGTGGCCGACACGTCGTGACTGTAATTGAGGAAGGGCGAGCCCAGGCCAAAAGTCCCGCCGCCGTAGCCCAGGGTGGCCTGCAGGCCGAAGGTCGGGCGGGTCTGCGCCTTGGCCGCCGCCACGCGGGCGGCGCTGGCCTGCTCGGTGTAGTCCGACTGGCGGATCTGCGGATTGTTGTGCTCGGCCGCGTCGAAGGCCTGATCGACGCTGGCCGGCAGGAGCTTGGTCAGGGACGGCTCGGGGGCGAGGGTTCCGGGGTTCTGGCCGACCACGGCGGCGTAGCTCGCCCGGCTGTTGGCGAGCTGGGCCTGGGCGGCCGACAGCTGGGCCTGGGCCGCCGCGACGCTGGCCTGGGTCTGGGCGACGTCGGTGCGGGTGATCTCGCCCACCGCGAAGCGCGCCTGGGCCTCGTCGAGCTGGCGGGCGAGCAGGGCGACATTCTCCGTGGCGATCGCCTGGCTTTCCTGGTCGCGGCGCACGTCCACATAGGCCTGGATGACGTTCTGCAGCACGCTCTGCTCGCTCTGGCGCAGGGCTTCGCGGCCGGCCAGGACGCTGGCCTCGGCGGCGCTCACCTGGCTGGAGACGCGCCCGCCGGTGTAGATCGGCTGGGTGATGGTAATCGTCGCGCCGGAGGTCTGGCTCTGGCCGGCGAAGTGCTGGCTGGGCACGTTCTGAAAGTTCGACTGGTTGTTGGTGTCGGTGCCGACGGTGGCCTGCAAGGTGGCGGTGGGGCGGTAACCGGCCTCGGCCTGCACATAGGTCTCGTCGAGGGCGCGCTGGGTGGCGCGCTGCGCCTGCAGGGTGGGATTGCTCTGATAGGCCAAGGCGATGGCGTCGGCCAGGGTTTCCGCCCGGACCTCGGCGCCCCAGAGGCCGGCGCCCAGAAACCCGGCCCCGGCAACGGCGGCCAACCACGCGGCCCTGCGACTCCTCGACATCCGCCGTCCCCGACCCGCGCCATCGAGGCGCGTCACCCGCTATAGGACAGGGCCGCCCCGCGCCGCTAGCCTGGGCGCGATTAAGCTTTCGTCACGTCGAGGCAGGGGTTTTCGCGGCGGATCAGAAGGCGAAGCCGCGCTCGGCCTCGAAACCGGCCAGGACGGGGGGCGTCGAGTCGAACAGCGGACGCGAACCCACGCTGGCCCCCGAACGCAGATAGAGCATGGCATGGCCGACCGGCCCGTCCCGCTCCACCACCCCCAGCCGGCCGCCCTCCGCCAGGGCGGCCATCCAGGCCCGGGGCGCCTTGGCCACCGCCCCCTCGCAAACCATCAGATCGTAGGCGCCGCCCGCCGGCCCCGCCGCGCCTGCCTCCACGGATGTAACCTCAAGATCCATGGCGGCGAGAACCGCCGCGGCGTAGGGCGCGGCGATGGCCAGGGCGCGCTCGCCGGCCCTGGGGCGCAGCGCCTGCAGCAGCTTGGCCACGTCGCGGGGACGCAGCATCCAGCGGCCGGGGGCATATTCGATCTCGGCGTCCGCATAGGCGAGCCAGAGCTTGCCGGCCGGCGTCAAGGCTTCGCGCGGCACGGCGCGCATGGCGTCGACAATAGCCAGATCGGTGACGTCGGCGGTGCGCACCTGGCTGTCCACCATGGTCGTCCGCATGGCCGCGAAGTCGGCGCTCATCGAGATGTCCAGCCACTGCCCATTGCGCCGCGCTTATAGGGGGCGGCGCCGCGCCAAGGCAATCGCCCCGCCGTCTCGCGGTTGCTCGCGCCGCGCCCATCTGATAGCCATCCGCGCCAAATTCAAAGTCTAGAGCCTGCTCCACACCTCGCATCCTTCCAGCGCGAGATCATCAGGCTCCAAAGCGGCCTGGTGGCGGAGTGGTTACGCAGCGGACTGCAAATCCGCGCACCCGAGTTCGATTCTCGGCCAGGCCTCCATTGCTTTCGCTTAGCGTTATCAGCCGATCCCTGCGCAATCGTGGCTGGCGCCTCCTCGAGATAGATGTCCTGATCGCCGTCGCCGGATCCAGGTTCGCTCCCCCGAAGTGTGAAGGACCCACACGGAACCGATCACCGGCCGGGCCGTTCACACGCCCAGGGCGTATCGGCCGCCTCCGCCCCCGGGGGCGCATGGAACCGAGATCGCACATCCACATCGCCATCCATTCGCCGAGCCCAGCCTCGCCGCTTTTTGTCGCCTTGTCATCGCGAGCAGGCGGCTTTGAGTTCCCCACCGGCCGATCCAAAGCGGTATGCCGAATCGCGGCGGATGGAGGCGGTCAGGCGGTACGAAGTCCTGGATTCGCCGCCGGAGGGATCGTTCGACCGCCTCACGGCCATCGCCGCGCGCATTTTCAACGCGCCGATCGCCGGCATCAGCATCGTCGCTCACCGCCGCATCTGGTTCAAATCGCGCCACGGCCTGTCGATCGATGAGGTTCTCCGCGCGCCGGGGCTATGCGGCTCGACCATCCTCGGAACGGAGCCCTACGTCCTTACGGACGCCAGTCGCGATCCGCGTTCGCTGAGTCATCCTTTGGTCGCCGGCGAGTTCGGCGTTCGCTTCTATGCCGGGGCGCCGCTCAGGAGCGGAGACGGCCACAACCTCGGCGCCCTGTTCGTGATCGACAAGAGCCCACGATCCGTCCGTCGCGACGAGATCGACCAACTCCAGGACTTGGCGTCGGTGGTGATGGACCAGTTGGAGTTGCGCTTGTCCGCCCGCCATGGCTTGGCGGCGCCGACCCGCAAGCCGAGGAAGCTCGCCTGGAAAGCCAGCGCGGCCTTGGCGCAGAACCGCCTGCATCTGGCTGATTGGAGAAGAGCCAGGGGCCTCACGGGCGTCGAACTGGCGCGGCGCTCGGGGCTGTCGCCCAGCTACGTCAGCTTTCTCGAGCACGGATTGCGCCGCTATAACAAGGACACGCTCCATGCCCTGGCAACGGCGCTTCGGTGCGCCGCTGTCCAACTCCTTGGGGAGCCGCCGCGTTGGTAGCCGCGGCCGGCGGCCCGACGATGCTGGTCCGGTTCACGATCCCTGCATCCCAATGGCGGCCAGCGCGTTTGGCTTGCTGAAGGCAACGACAGAGGGACGCCCAGGCCGTGAAACCGCTCGAGATGTCCATCCTCGCCGCCGGCGCGGCGGTCTCCCTCCTGGCGGGCGGCGCGGCGGCCAGGTTCGCCCTGGCCCCGCTGGACGCCGCCTACGCCGCCCACGACCAACGCGCCTCCGAAGCGGCGGCGCAAGGGCCGATGCTCGCGACGGCCGATGAGCCCCAGCCGCAAGCCGCCGTTTACCAGTATGACGATCCGTCCGCGCCCCGAGGCGGCTGGGACGACAAGTCGATCGTGATCGCCACCCAGGACGAATCGCCGCCGTCCGTCACCGACCCGGACGACGCGGCGCCTGCCGATCCGGCCGTCGGCGCGGACTCGCCCGACAACGCCTCCTCTCCGGCCCCCGAAGCCGCCTCCTTCGACAGCAGTTCCCCCGACGGCGCCGGGCCGGACGCCCAGCCGGAGGCGGGAGCCGATGGCCCGTCGGGCGACTTTGGCGCGCCGCCGGAGCAGGACCCCGAAGATTAACGGAATCCCGCCCGGTCAGGATCGCGACTTTGGCGCTTCGAGGGGCGCGAACGCGGCCGGATTGTAAAGAGAGAGACCTTCGTCGCCCCGCAATCTCGCCGCCCAGTCGCGCGAGCGGGCCAGCCAGGCCGTGAGGCGACCGGCCGCCCCCGCGTCGTGACCGCGGATGGCGGCGAGGGCGGCGGCAAGGTCCAGATCGGCCACGGCGAGGCTGCCTCGGGACGCCGCCAGCGCCGGGCTGGCGTAACGCTCGGCCATCGCTCCCAACCCGGAGCGCGCGGCCTGAACCATCACCACGGCGGCGCGGGCGTCGCCGTGGTCCAGAGCGGCGAGGGCGGCGCGGACGGCGCGGCGGGCGTCGTCGATGGCGCTTTCCACGCCCAATGGCTCGCTCGCCGGACGAGGACAGGCCGCCGGGCTCAGGGCGCGGACATAGGCGGCCAGACCGGCGAGAACGGCCGGTGGCGGCTCGGGCCCGTCGAACTCCTCGGTAACCAGGCCATGAATGAAATGCGGCAGGGCCGGCGAGCCGGGCGATTGCGAGATCTTCAGGGCGCCCTTGGGGCCGCCCAGATCGGGGATGGGCACAGGGTCGAAGATGTCGTCGCCGCGGTGAGAACTCATCATGGATGAGGTGACATCCGCGGTTCCGGGCCTTCCCGACAGGCCGGGGAAATCGAAATTGGCGTTGGTCCGGCCGTTCTGGTGGCAGGTCTCGCAGGCCAAGCCGGCCCGCGCCGCCTGGCCGCCCAGCAGCAGCGGATCGCGGAAGGCGGCGCGGCCCAGTTCCACCAGATAAGCCTGGACGGGATCGGCGGGGCGCTCGAGGCACTCTACCGGCCGGCGGGTCAGCAGACGGGCCGCGTCCGCCCCCGGAGCCAGCCAGCGCATGGCCCTGAGGGGGGGCGCGGACGGAGCGGCGGCGGCAAGCGCCAGAACCGCCCCGCCGATCAGGAGGCCGGGTCGCCGCCGTGCTCGATCCAACGCCGCAGATCCTCCGCCTCGGCGCAGCCGAAGGCGCACTCACCGTCGAGCCTAGCCAGCATGGCCCGCGCGCCGGCCATGTCGCCGCGCAGCACCTTCAGCTCGCCGTAATATTCGGTCGCCCCGCGATGTCCTGGGGCGAGAGCCAGAGCCTTCTTGTAATAGGCTTCGGCGCGATTGAGATGGCCGAGCTTGCGCCACGTATAACCCTTGTAGGTGAGGATGTCCGGGTGGGGTCCGAACGCTTCCTCGGCCTTGTCTAGTGAGACCATGGCGTCGGCGTAGCGCCGCTCGTTGATCAGGCTCACCGCCCGCACATAGGCCAGATCGCCGGCCTGACTGGAAGCGAAGATCAGGCTGGACGGCGTGGTGAGCTGAGCGGCGGGACCAGCCGGCGCGGCGGCCTGGGCCGGGGTCATGGCCTGCTTCACCGCGGCGATGGCGGCCTTCAGATCGGTCGCCTGCGGACAGCTGTCGTTGCACGTCGCGGCGCGGCTCTTGAGTTCATCGAGCTGCGCGTCCGCCTTGCCGGTCTGTTTGAGCTTGGCCAGGCTGACGGCGTAGTCGCGATGGGCGTCGATCCGATCCGGATCGAGCTTGACCGATTTTTCATACGCCCGGACCGCGTTCTTGTCGTCGCCGGCCGCCGCCCGGGCCATGCCCAGCAGGTACCAACCGACCGCCGCCCGAGGGGCCGCCTCGGTGACGTGCTCGAAATAGCGGGCGGCGTCCCTGAACCTGCCGGCCTCGAAGGCCGCCGCGCCGCTCTTCGCCTCCTCGGCGGCGTTGTAGCGCGGACCGGACGGCATGCCGGGCGAATTGCTGGGCATCTGGCCACCGCCCATCATGCCCATGCCCGAGGCCATCGCGCCGGCCGGGGCCGCGCCGGCCAGAACCACAAGAATACACATGAGTTTCGCCCGCCCGGACATCATCGCCTGATCCTCCCACAGTCCCTCGGGGGCGCCACTATGACCCCTTCGCGCGAGGCCGCCATGCGGCCTATCGACGCCGCCGGGCGCCGCCTTGCGCGCCAGCCGCGCTCAGCGTATTAGCCGCCTCCTTTCAGCGATGACCTGATCCTCGGTAGCTCAGTTGGTAGAGCAGCCGGCTGTTAACCGGCGGGTCGCAGGTTCGAGTCCTGCCCGGGGAGCCATCGCTCAGTCGCGATTCATTGCAAAACAAGCGCATGAGAGACGGGGGTGGACTTTGGGTGCTGCCGGCGCAGAAGCAGATAGCCGGCGGGGACGACGAGCATGGAGAGCAGAGGCGCGGTGATCATGCCGCCGATCATCGGCGCGGCGATCCGGCTCATCACCTCCGATCCCGCCCCATGGCCGAAGACGATGGGAACCAGGCCGGCGAGGATGACGGCGACGGTCATGGCCAGGGGACGAACGCGCAGGGCCGCGCCGTCACGAACGGCGATCTCCAATTCGCTTGGCGAGATTGGGTTGTTCGCCGCGGTACGTTGCGCCAAGGCCTGCTTGAGGTAGATCAGCATGATTACGCCGAACTCGGCCGAGACGCCAGCCAGCGCGATCATCCCTACGCCGGTGGCCACCGACTGAGCGTAACCCAGTAGATAGAGGGCCCAGAACGCGCCGGTGAGCGCGAAAGGCAAAGTGAGCATGATCAGGGCGGCTTCGTCAAACCGGCCAAAGGTTATGTAGAGAAGGACGAAGATGATCGCGAGCGTGGCTGGCACGACCAGTTCCAGACGCGCGACGGCGCGCTGGAGATATTCGAACTGGCCGGAGTAGACGATGCTCACGCCGGGCGGCATTTTTACTTGGTGTGCGACGGCCTTCTGAAGGTCGGAGACCACTGCGGTGAGCTCTCGGCCTCGAACATCGACATACACCCAGGTGGTGGGCTGGCCATCTTCGCTCTTGAGCATGGGCGGCCCGTCATCGACGCGCAGGCTCGCCACCGTGCCGAGGGTGATCTGCTGCATCGACGGGGTCAGGATAGGCAGGGCCCGGAGGGTTTCCAGACTGTCCCGCGCCTCGCGCGGGTAGCGGACGATGATCGGATAACGCGCGAGGCCCTCGACGGTCTGACCGATTTCCTCGCCCCCGATGGCGCCCGAGACGATGGATTGGACATCGGCGATGTTGAGGCCGTATCGGGCGGCGGCGGCCCGATCGATGCTCACGTCGATGTAGCGACCACCCGTGAGGCGTTCGGCGAAGGCCGAGCTGACGCCGCGCAGGCCTTTGGCCACGGCCTCGATCCTGCGGGCGACGACGTCGAGATCGGCCAGGTTCTGCCCGGAGACCTTCACCCCGATCGGCGTCTTGATGCCGGTAGCGAGCATGTCGATGCGGTTGCGGATCGGCGGGACCCAGACGTTCGCCAAGCCAGGGATCTTCACGGTTCGATCGAGCTCCGCCACCAGCTTGGCCGGGGTCATGCCGGCTCGCCACTGATCGCGCGGCTTGAACTGAATCACGGTCTCGAACATCTCGGTGGGCGCCGGATCGGTGGCGGTATCCGCCCGACCGGCCTTGCCGAACACAGTCTCGACCTCAGGCACGGTCTTGATCAGGCGGTCGGTCTGTTGGAGCAGCCGTCCGGCCTCGTCGATGGAGATGCCGGGCAGAGCCGAGGGCATGTAGAGCAGATCGCCCTCGTCCATGTTCGGCATGAACTCGCCGCCGATGTGACTGAGCGGCCAGGCGGTGGTGGCGAAAATCAGGGCGGCCAGGACGAGGGTGAGCCTTGGCCGGGCGATCACCCGGGCGATGGCCGGCCGGTAGGCGGCGGCCAGCCAGCGGTTCAGGGGGTTGGCGGTCTCGGCAGGCAGGCGCCCGCGGATGAGATAGCCCATGAGCACCGGAACCAGTGTCACCGACAGGAGCGCGGCTCCCGCCATGGCGTAGGTCTTGGTGAAGGCGAGCGGGGAGAACAGCCGTCCCTCCTGGCCCTGAAGCGTGAACACCGGGATGAACGAAAAGGTGATGATCAGCAGACTCAGGGCCAGGGCCGGGCCGACCTGGACGGCGGCGTCGGTGACCACCCGCCAACGTTCCTCGCCGCCGAGAATTTGGCCAGGGTGGTCGTGACTCCATCGTTCGAGTTGCTTGTGGGCGTTTTCGATCATCACGACGGCGGCGTCGACCATGGCCCCGATGGCGATGGCGATGCCGCTCAGGGACATGATGTTGGCGTTCACCCCCTGGGCGTGCATGACGATGAAGGCGATGAGGATGCCCAGCGGCAGGGTGACGATGGCCACCAGGGCCGAGCGCGCGTGCCAGAGGAACAGGGCGCACACCAGGGCGACGACGATGAATTCCTCGACGAGCTTGTGGCTGAGGTTGTCGATCGACCGGTCGATCAGATCGGAACGGTCGTAGGTCGGGACGATCTCCACGCCGGGCGGCAGACTCTTTTTCAGTTCGGCGAGCTTGGCTTTGGCGGCGATGATCGTGGCGCGCGCATTCTCGCCCGACCGCAGGATGATCACCCCGCCGGCGACTTCGCCCTGCCCGTTCAGTTCCGCGACGCCCACCCGCAACTCGGGCCCAACCTGGATCGTCGCCACGTCGCCGAGCACGACCGGCACCCCGCCCGCGGCCGTCTTCACCGGCACGGCGCGGAAGTCATCCAGCGATTTGAGGTAGCCGTTGGCTCGGACCATGTATTCGGCTTCGGCCATCTCCACGACGGAGCCACCGGTCTCCTGGTTGGCACGCTTCAAGGCTTCAACGACACGCTGCTGCGTGACGCCGTAGGCGGCCAGCTTCTCAGGATCGAGGACCACCTGGTATTCGCGCACCATGCCGCCGATGCTGGCGACCTCGGCGACGCCGGGCACGGTCTTGAGCTCATAGCGCAGAAACCAGTCCTGGATGGCGCGCAACTGGCTGATGTCATGTCGGCCCGTGCGATCGACCAGTGCGTATTCGTAGACCCATCCGACGCCAGTCGCGTCCGGGCCCAAGGCGGGCGTGACCCCCGCCGGCAGGCGGCTCTGGACCTGACTCAGATATTCCAGAACCCGCGAGCGGGCCCAGTAGAGATCGGTTCCGTCCTTGAAGAGGACGTAGACGAAACTGTCGCCGAAGAAGGAATAGCCGCGCACCGTCCTGGCGCCAGGCACCGAAAGCATGGTGGTGGCGAGGGGATAGGTGACCTGATCCTCCACGAGGCGGGGGGCCTGTCCGGGATAAGGAGTGCGAATGATAACCTGGACGTCGGAGAGATCGGGCAGCGCGTCGAGGGCCGTGTTCGTGACCGCCCAGACGCCGACCGCGAGGAGGGCCAATGCCGCCAGGATGACGAGGGCGCGGTTCCTGACCGAGGCGCGGATGATGGCGGCGATCATCGCCCCGGTCCCGTATCGAGCGGGCGGGCCTGGATGCCGGCGAGGGTGGCCTCGGAATCGAGCAGGAACTGGCCAGAGGCGACGACCTTCTGGCCTTCGGCGAGACCGGCCAGGATCTGGGTCTCGTTCCCGGCCTGACGACCCACCTCGACATCCACCGGCTGGTAGCGGCCGCCGGCCTGGGCGACCATGACGATGGCGCGCTTTCCGGTCTGGATGACCGCTTCGGAGGGAACGAGAAGGGCCGGCTCGCTCTGGCCGCCCAGATGCGCGGTGGCGAACATGCCGGGCCGCAGCCGATCGCCACGATTGGGCAGTTCGACCCGCGCCGTCAGGGTGCGGCTGTCGGCCTGAGCGGTGGGCAGAATGGCGGTGACGCGGCCGCCGAACGTCTGGCCGGGAAAGGCCGCGACATCGACGCGGGCCGCCTGCCCCACCCGCACCAGGCCGGCCTGTATTTCGGGCACGGCGGCGTTCAACCAGACGGTGGAAAGACCGGAGATCTGCGCCAGAGTCGCGCCGGCGCCGACCGTCATGCCCGCTCGCACGCCCAGGGTCTGGATCGCGCCGCCGATGGGCGTGGAGATTGTCACGACGCCCCGCGCCCTGCCGCTCCGCTCCACCGCCGCGATCATCGCCTCGGGCATGCCGAGCAGCCGCAGCCGCTCGCGCGCCGCCGCGATTAGGGCCAGATCGCCGGTGCGTTTCACCGCCAGGAACTCGGCCTGGGCGCCACCCCAGGCGGGGATCAGCAGATCGACGATCGGCGCGCCGGCGCGGACCACATCGCCCGGCGCCCTGGCGTAGACCCTCTGTACGAACCCGGCCGAGCGCGCCTGGACGATGGCCACGTCGCGAAGGTCGAAATCGATGACACCCACCGCATCGACCGTGGGGGCGACGTCGCCGCGCTGCACCGTGGCCAGCCTGACGCCGAGGTTCTGCTCGGCGGCCGGGGTGATCCGAACCCCGGTGTCCTCGCCCGTCGACCCGCCGCTTTCGGCGTAGCGCGGAACCATGTCCATGCCCATGGGCGACTTGCCAGGCTTGTCGAAGTGCTGGGCCGGGACCATGGGATCGTACCAGTAGAGAACCCTGTGACCGCCGCCGGCCGGTGGTGCGGCCAGCGGCGGAGACGACCTGGCCGGACCCAGATGCGCCAGGCCGAAGCCGGCCGCGCCGCCGACGACGACGAGGGCGGCGCCGGCCGCGGCGAGGCGGCCCCTGGAGGACGACATTGGACCACTCATTGGGCATCACTCCCATAGGTGAGGACAATCCTGGCGCCGTCGCGGACGACATCCGCCTCGCGGTCGATGAGGTCGATCCGGGCCTCGGCGAGGGCCAGATAGGCGGTGAGCACGTCGGCCAGGCTGGCCTCGCCGCCGGCGTAGCTGGCCGCTTCCAGTTGGGCCCGACGGTCGGCCAGGGGCACGAGGCTCTGGCGCGCCCGCGCCAGCCGTTCGTGGTGCATCACGTGGTCGGCGAGGTCGGACTCCAGGGCGGCCGCCAGATCGCGGCGCATCTGGACCCGCTCGAGGTCGGCCCGGTTGACGTCGGCCAGCTTCGCCGCGATCAAGGGGTCCTGCCGGGTGGCCGCGAAGAGAGGCAGGCTGAAGGTCACCTTGGCCGAAACATAGTCCCCGAAGCGCGGATCGCGGTGGCTGTAGCCGACGCCGTAGCCCCAGTCGGGCTGCTTATCCGCCTGGGCGAGGCTCGCGTCGGCCTTTGCCTGGCCGATGGCGGCGGTCTTGACCTGGAGATCGGGAAGATCGTCCAAGCCTGCTCTCAGGGCGACGGGATCGATGGGCGGGTTCGGCGGCTCGCCGGCCGGCTCGTCGGCCTGGCCGCCCTCGACCCAGCGGCCAAGTTGGGCGCGGGCCTTGGCGACCTGGGCGACGAGGTCGGCGCGGCGGTCGGCCAGGGCGGCGGTGAGCTGCTGGGGCTCGATCGTCTGAGCCGGCCGCTCGGCGCCCGAGGCGAGCTGCGCCGGCGCGGCGCTCCGCAGGGGCGCCAGGGCCCGCTCGATCTGGTCGAGAGCGGCGAGACGACGTTCGGCGAAATAGAGGTCGATCCACGCCAGGGCGGCGGCGATGCGCACCTGGCGCCGTTCTAGCCTCCGCCCCGCTTCGGCCCGCGAGATCGCCGCGCCGGCGAGCGCCCTTCCCGCCCGCCGCTTGGCGCCGTTCGGCACGTCCTGGGAATAGTCCAGCGTCAGCATGCTGAAGTTGTCGAGATCGGGACGCCCGGCCAACGGCCCCGAGATCGGAAAATTGTTGACCCCCAGGGAAAGCTTGGGATCGGGCAGGCGGCCGGCGGCGATGGCGGCGGCGCGGGCGGCGTTCAGCTCCGAAGCCGCCGCCTCCAGGCCGGGCGCCGTATGGCCGGCCAGATCGAGGGCGGCGTCATAGGTGAGCGGCGCCGCCCGCACGCCGCCGGCGAGGGCCGCCGCCACGCCGGCGGCGACGAACACGCGAAGGGTCATTTTGGACTTCCAACAGTCGGGTGGGCTCACCGGCCGGCGGGGCCGATGGGTGACGATCCGCTCACGGCGGGCGGCCGTCGCCGCCGACCAGGATCGATCGGGGCGACGCGCCGCCCAGGCGCGCGCGGGGGCTAGCCGACGGCGCGAGCGCCGCCGGGTCTAGACGATCGTCTTGGGCGGTGGATCGAGTCCGGTCGGCGCGCGGGACGACGAGGCCAGGCCGACGAGGGGGGCGACGAGCGCGCGGGTCTCGACCCTGGGCAGGCGGTAGGCGGCGCTGGCGATCGCCACGATCGCGGCGTGGCACGACCCGGCGCAGCCGTTCAGGCCGCCCGAGTCGCACGGCGCCTTGGCGGCGACCCGGGCAGGCGCGCGGCTGGTTGTCGATCCGTGGCCGGTCATGGCCATCGGCTTGCCTGGATGGCCGCAACAAGCCAAGGGCGCCGCCGAAGCGATCGCCGGGCTGGCCGCGAAGGCCAAGGCCATCATCCAGGCTAGGAGAAAGCGCCCCATGAGATGATTCTCAGGCGGCGCGAAGCAAATGTCACGTGAATTTCCTTTCACAGCGGCGGCTTCGGCGATTTAAGTCGGCCAGGGACTGTCCGCCTACGACGGGAGCGAGGCCATGCTTGAGGTCGAGTTATATTTGATCCATCGGGGCACGGCGTTCCTCGATCGCGATCCCAATGACAGGTTTTCCGGCTGGAAGTTCCTCGGCAAGGGGAGAATAGTCGATCTGCCTTCGGTGGGCGATCAGATCCGCATCGCGCCCGATCAGGTCGCGCGGGTAAGAGGGGTAATGCACCTCGCCGCCATGGACGGCGGCCGGCAGGATCAACCCGCCGTGAGGCTGATGGTGGAGATCACGCCGAAAGACGAAGTCCTGGGCCCCACCAATTGAGGCTTCGCACATCGAGGTGAGCGCCGGGCTGGCGACAAGCGGGCGTGCGCATGAGACGGGCGTACGCCGGAGACCGCCGCTCCGGTCGAGAAATGACTTTCCCCCGACGGCCCCTGAAGGTCCGTGGTCGGCAATTGAATGATCCGCCGATCGGGAGGTTCCCCGCGGGCGAAGAGAATGTCACACCGGGCGCGCCCCGTCGGGCGAGGGCGAGGGAGTCCACCGGCGCACCCCCGGCCGCGACGTGGCGCGAAGGAATGCAGGAAAAAGGAACTCGCGAATGGCCAAGATCCACCTCGTACGGCAAGCCTACGAGGCCGACGTGGTGGCGCTCAAGGTCATGGACGCGGGCGAGGCCGACATTCTCGTCTTCGTCGAGCCGGGCGGCGCCAGGGCCATCGGCGATACACACTGGTTCTACACCGCCAAATTCCAGGCGACGACCAAGCTGTTCTGGGGCGGCCATCGCGACGCGATCGCCCTGAAGGTCTTCTTCGTCAAGGAAGAGTCACAGGCAAGATGGACGAAGGACCATGTCCTTCGCGGCCAGCTCTGACCTGGGGCCGGGTGCTCACCACACGCCGACGTTCGCCATGGAGGCCCACGGTTCGGCGGGGGGAAGGGCAGCGCCTTGCTGGAGAAGCTCGATGGAGACGCCGTCGGGGGATCGGACGAAGGCCATGCGCCCGTCGCGGGGCGGGCGGTTGATGGTGACGCCGCCGTCCATCAGGCGCCGGCAGGCCGCGTAGATATCCTCCACCTGATAGGCCAGGTGGCCGAAATTGCGGCCGCCGTCGTAGCTTTCGGGATCCCAGTTGTGGGTAAGCTCGACCAGGGGGGCGCGCTTTTCCCTCGCCGCCGCCGCGTCGCCCGGCGCGGCCAGGAAGACCAGGGTGAAGCGGCCGGCGGGATTGTCGATGCGGGTGACCTCCTCCAAACCCAGCTTCGCGCAGTAGAAGTCGAGCGCGGTGTCCAGGTCGCTCACGCGGACCATGGTGTGAAGATAGCGCATCGTCGTCTCTCCTCGTGTCGGCGCCGCCCGCTTCCCAGCCAGATGTAGCAGCCGCCGCCGCCCGCGCCAGGGCCACGACGCCAAACCTTTCCGCGTATTCATTTGCCCTCGGCCGCCGGCTCGACGCACAAACTGGAGGGTTCAGTCAAGGGCCAGAAGGGGAAGGCCAAGCCAAATGCGCTTCAAGCCGTCCTATCTGGTGGTGGCCTCCATCGTCGTGGTGGTGTTCGCCTATCTGCTGGCGCGCCCGTTCCTGGGGGGCGTCGACAAGAGCAAGGCCGCCGACGCCCAGGCCGCCGCTCCGCCGGCCCTGCCCCTGGTCCGAGTAAGCCTGACCGCGCAGGTTCAACATCCTTACCTGGTCGCCTTCCAGGGCCGCACCCAGGCAGCCCGCACCGTGGTGGTCCGCTCGGAAACGGCGGGGCTGGTGGCGGCGACGCCGATCCTACAGGGAACCTTCGTGCGCGCCGGCACGGTGCTCTGCCGCTTGGCGGTGGACGCGCGCGCCGCGGCGCTGGATCAGGCGCGGGCCGCCATGCGGGCCAAGCAACTGCAGATGCAGGCCTCGGCCAATCTGGCCGCCAAGGGCTTCCGCTCCAAGACCCAGGTGCTCACCGACCAAGCCGATCTCGATTCGGCCTCGGCCGGGGTGCGGGCGGCCGAGGTCGCCCTGCGCCAGGTCAACATCGTCGCCCCGTTCGCCGGTGTTTTCGATCATCGCGACGCCGAGATCGGGACCTATCTCTCGCCCGGCCAGTCGTGCGGCACGTTGATCGAACTCAATCCTCTCCTGGTGGTGGGCGACGTTCCCGAAACCGAGGTCGGCAAGCTGAGACTCGGCGCGCCGGCCACGGCCAGGCTGGTGTCCGGCGCCACGATCGCCGGCCACGTCCGCTTCGTGGCGCGCGACGCCGATCCGGCCACCCGCACCTACCGGGTCGAGGTCATCGCGCCCAATGCCGGCAATGGCGTGCAGTCGGGCCTGTCGGCTCAGATCCAGGTCGTCGCCGGCGTCGGACCGGCCCACCTGATCCCCGTCTCGGCCCTGGTGCTCGACGCCGCCGGCCGGCAGGGCGTGCGCTATGTGCGGGCCGACGGGCGGGTCGCCTTCGCGCCGGTGACCGTGCTGGAGCAAACGAGCGGCGGAGTGTGGATATCGGGCCTGGTCGGCGATGTGCGGCTGATCACCGTGGGCCAGTCCTATGTCTCGGAGGGCCAGAAGGTGCGCGTCGCGATCGGCGCGGCGGGGCCGAGCGCCGGGCCGGGCCGGCCGTCATGATCGCCGCCTTGATCGAAGGGGCCATCAAGCGGCGCAAGGTGATCCTGGCGGTCACCCTGGTCCTCAGCCTGTTCGGCCTCTACGCCTATGTCACCCTGCCGCGCGAAGCCCAGCCGGACATCACCGTGCCATTCATCTCGGTGGAGGTGCCCTATCCGGGCGTGAGCCCCGAGGACGCCGAGCGCCTGCTGGTACGGCCTCTGGAGCGGGAACTGAAGACCATCCAGGGCCTCAAGGAGATGAACGCCCGCGCCTATGGCGGCGAGGCGGTGGTGCTGCTGGAGTTCGAGGTCAATTTCGACAAGAACAAGGTGCTGGAGGATGTGCGCGCCAAGGTCGATCTGGCGCGGGGCCGCTTCCCTCCCGACGCCCTGCCGCCGATCATCGAGGAGGAGAACGTCAACGACGATCCCTCGCTCGGCATCGTCCTGGCCGGACAGGCCCCCGAGCGCGCCCTCGACGCCACGGCCCGCGCTCTCAAGCAGCATCTGGAGACTCTGCCCGGCGTCCTGCGCGCCGATGTCTCCGGCGGCCGCGAGGAAATGCTGGAGGTCACCGTCGATCCGGTGCGGATGCAGGCCCTGGGCGTCAGCACCTCGCAGCTCGTCGATGTGATCGGCCGCAACAACCAGCTCGTCCCGGCCGGCGATCTGATCACCCGCCAGGGAACCTTCGCGGTGAAGCTGCCCGGCGTGGTCCAGAACCCCGACGACATCCTGCGCCTGCCGATCAAGACCAGCGGCGACAAGGTGGTCACGGTCGGCGACATCGGCCAGGTGCGGCGCACCTTCAAGGAGCCGACCTACATCACCCGCTTCAACGGGGCGCCGGCCTTCACCGTCGAGGTGGTCAAGCGGCCGGGAGCCAATGTGCTCGACACCGTGGCGGCGGTGAAGGCGGCGGTGCGGGCCGACCAGAAACATTGGCCGTCCACCATTCACGCCGACTACACCTTCGACGACAGCCAGTTCATCGCCCAGACCCTGAACATCCTGGAATCGGGCCTGATCACCGCGACGCTCCTGGTCATGCTGATCATCATCGCGACGCTGGGGATCCGCCAGGGCCTGATGGTCGGGGCGGCCATTCCGGTGTGCTTCATGCTGGCCTTCCTGATGCTCCAGCGGCTGGGGATCACCCTCAATCAGATGGTGATGTTCGGCCTGGTTCTGGCCGTGGGCATACTGGTCGATGGCGGCATCGTGGTGGTGGAATACGCCGATCGCAAGATGGCCGAGGGCATGGACAAGCGCGCCGCCTTCGCGGCCGCCGGGACGCGGATGTTCTGGCCGGTGGTCAACGGCACCTTGACCACGCTTTGCGCCTTCGTGCCGTTCCTGTTCTGGAACTCCATCGTCGGCAAGTTCATGAGCTTCCTGCCGATCACCCTTTTTTTCGTGCTCGGATCTTCGATCGTGGTGGCCCTGATCGTCACCCCGGCCCTGGGATCGCTGGTCGGCCGCAAGCAGGGCGCGGACCTCGCCCATCTGGCCGAGATCGAAAAATCCGAGCATGGCGATCCGCGCGCCATGAAGGGGTTCATGGGCTGGTACGCCAACGCCATCCACGCCGGCGGCCGGCATCCGTGGATCGTCACCGGCGCGGCGGCGGCCGTGGTGGTGGTGATCGTCGCCCTGTTCGCCGCCCAGCCCCATCCGGTGCAGTTTTTCCTCGACGAGGATCCCGACCACGCCACGGTCTATGTCAAGGCGCGCGGCAACCTTTCCGTGGAGGCGCAGGACTCCCTGGTCGCCCAAGTCGAGGGCAAGCTCATTGGCATCCCCGGCGTCAAGTCGATCTACACCCGCTCCGGGCGCAGCACCTCCGGCGGCCAGTCGGCCCCGCCCAACGACTCCATCGGCCGCATCCAGATGGAGTTCGCCGATTTCCGCGTCGAAAGGGCCCTCCACCTGACCGGCCGCGACATCGTCAAGGTGATCCGCCGGCGCATCGGCGAGACGCCCGGCGTGCTGACCGAGCTGCGGCTGCCGCAGGACGGACCTTCGCAAGGCAAGGACGTCCAGGTCGAACTGCGCGGCGCGGACCCGAACGCCCTCGATCGCGCCGCCGACATGGTGCGCGCCAAGCTGGCCGCCGATCCGCAGATTATCGAACTGGAAGACAGCCGCACCTCGCCGGGCATCGAGTGGAACTTTACCGTCGATCGGGTGGCGGCCGGGCGCTATGGAGTCGATGTGCAGACGGTGGGCCAGGCCATCGAATTCGTCACCGACGGGGTGCTGGCCGGCAAGTTCCGCCCGGTGGACGCCCAGGACGAACTGGACATCCGGGTGCGCTTCCCGCCCGAAGCGCGCAATATCGCCGCCTTCGACCACCTGACCATCGCGACGCCCCAGGGCCCCGTCCCGGTGAGTTATTTCGTCAAGATGACCCCCGCCCAGCAGATCACCTCCATCGTGCGGCGCGACAGCCAGCGGCTGGTGGTCGTCCAGGCCAACGTCAAGGGGATCGCCGCCAGCCAGAAGATCGCGCAGCTCAAGCCATGGCTGGAGAAGGCGCCCCTGCCCTCCTCGGTGCGCTGGAAATTCCGCGGGGCCGACGAGGACACCCAGGACGCCGGCCTGTTCTTCATCGTCGCCATGGCGGTCACCCTCTTCCTGATGGCCACCATCCTCTTGTGGCAATTCAACAGCTTCTACGGGGTGTTCGTGACCCTCTCGGCGGTGGTGCTCTCGACGGTGGGCGTGCTTCTGGGGGCGGATCTTAACATCGCTCATACTTTCGACTACATCTCGGCGATCATGATGGGGACCGGCATCGTCGCCCTGGCCGGGGTGGTGGTGGGCCACAACATCGTGCTGGTGGACACCTATTATCAGCTGCGGCGCCAGGGCCACGACGCCAGCGAGGCGGCGGTCCGCGCCGCCACCCAGCGCTTCCGCCCGGTGATGCTGACCACGGTGGTGACGGTGATCGGCCTGCTGCCGCTGATGTTCCAGCTTCATCCCGATTTCCGCTCCGGCGGGTTCGACTACAAGGCGCCCGGTTCCGAATGGTGGGTGCAGCTTTCGGCCACGGTGGTGTTCGGCCTGACCTTCGCGACCCTGCTCACCCTGTTCCTGACCCCCGTCGCCCTGGCCGCGCCCAAGACCCTCGCCGAGGGCCTCGGCCGCCTGCGGGATCGCTTCGGCTGGCGACGAGCGCCGACGCGAAGCGCCGGCGGACGCGCGCCTATCCCGCCCAGGCCGGCGCCGATCGCCGCGGAGTAGGCGCGCCCTCGCCGCGCGTCTGGCGCCGCCACAGGGCGGCGTATTCGCCTTCGTTGGCCAGGAGGGCGGCGTGGTCGCCGCGCTCGACGATGCGGCCGCGCCGGATGACCAGGATCTGATCGGCGTCGGCGATGGTCGAGAGGCGGTGGGCCACCACCAGAGTGGTGCGGCCGGCGCGGACCTTGCGCAGTGTGGCCTGGATCGCCGCCTCGGTGCGCCCGTCCAGGGCGCTGGTCGCTTCGTCGAGAACCAGCAGGCGGGGACCTGCCAGCAGGGCGCGGGCCAGACCCACCCGCTGGCGCTCGCCGCCCGACAGCTTGAGCCCCCGCTCGCCGACCCGCGTCTCCATCCGCTGGGGCAGGGTCTCGATGAAGGCGGCCAGCTCGGCGGCCTCGGCGGCGGCCCACACCGCCGCTTCGCTCGCGACCGGATCGGCGAAGGCGATGTTGGCGAAAAGGGTGTCGTTGAACAGGGCCACGTCCTGCGGCACCAGGGCGACGGCCCCCCGCAGCGAGGCGAGGCTGGCGTCGCGAAGGTCCATGCCGTCGAGCCTCACCCGGCCGCCCCGCGGATCGATCAGGCGCAGGGCGAGCCGGACGGTGGTCGTCTTTCCCGAACCGGAAGGGCCGACCAGGGCGGTGGTCGTGCCCGGCGGCGTGACGAAGCTGATCGCCTCCAGGCCGACCGAACGGGCGTCATGGCGATAGGAGACGTCCTCAAAGGCCAGTTCGGCGCCGGCCCCCGAGGCGGGCGGCAGGGGCCGCGCATCGGCCGAATCGACGATCTCCGGGCGCACCGCCAGCAGGTCGAGCATCTGCTCCATGTCGATGAACGACTGGCGGATCTCGCGGTAGTTGAAGCCGAGGGTAAAGAGGGGCGCATAGACCTGCTGGAGGATGAGGATGCAGGCGGTGATGCCGCCGAGCGTCATCCTGCCGTGCAGCACGTCGAGGCCGGCCAGAAGGGCGATTAGCACGAGGCCCAGGTTCAGCACCACCGACTGAATGCCGTTGAGGAGTTGGAGGGAATTGTTGGACTGGACGGCGGCGCGGACATAGCCGGCGAGGGTTCGGCCGTAGCGATCGACCAGGCGCTGCTCGGCCCCGAAGGTCTTGATGGTCTCGAAGTTCATCAGGGCGTCGACGGCCAAGCCCGCCGCGTCGGAATCGGCGTCGTTCAAGGCCCGGCGATGCTTGATGCGCCAATCGGAGATGGTGAAGGTGAAGGCGATGTAGATGGCGATGGTGGCGATGGCGACGCCCGCCAGCCGCCAGCTGAACCGGCTGGTCAGGACGAAGGCGGCCATGGCCAACTCCAGCACGGTCGGTCCCAAATTGAAGACCACGCTGCGCAGCAGGAAATCGGCCGAGCGCGCGCCGCGGTCGATCACCCGCGCCAGGGTCCCGGTCTGTTTGCCCTGATGGAAGTTCACCGACAGGGAAAGGGAATGGGCGAAGGCCTCGGTCGCCGAGCGCGCCAGGGCCTGTTGCGAGACGGGGGTGAAGATGGCGTCGCGCAGATAGGGCGCCGTGCCCGCGACAAAGCGCAGCAGCACCCAGCCGATCACGAAGCCGGCGAAGGCCACGAACACCGCCTGATCGGTGGGCCGGCCGCGGTTGAGCTGGTCGATGGCCTTCTGGATGAACAGGGGACCGATGACGCCGGTCCATTTGCCGATGAGGACCAGGGCCAGGGCCGCTCCCAGCCGGGTCTTCAGTCCCTTGGCCTTGGAGCGCAGAACCAGGCGGACCAGATCGGCCATCGAGCTCCAGAAGTCGAACTTCGCGGCCGGCGCGCCAACGCCGCCGGGCGTGGCCATGCGGCGATCGCCGGTTGGATTGAGATCCCTCACCGAGCGATCTCCGCGGGACCTTGCGTGGAGGGCTCTATGAGAAGGGTCGTCTGCACCCCGCCGCCCGGGGTCATCCAGTCGATCCGCCAGCCGGACGCGGTGACCGAGGCGGCGAAGGGTTCCCTCGTCAGCGGCGCGGCCGGCGAGACGGAGATGGCGGCCTCGGCCTGGGCGCCGGCGTCGTCCACCTCCACCCGGTGAGCGCCGCCGCTCAGCGGCTCGTCGAGGGCCAACTCAAAACGCCCCGCCGCATCGGCCGCGATTTTTCCTTTTGGCTGTCCATCGACCCGTGCGCTGACGGTGTCCCCCGGTCGGCCGGTTCCGGAGACCACCGTTCCGCCCTTGCGGTCGTAGTCAACGGCGAGAAGGCGAAGGATCCCGCCCGGCGTGATGACGCGCGCGCCGGCCCCGGCGCGAAGCTGGGCTACCGCGTTCCCCGGCGTGATCGCCAAATAGCCCTCGGCCTGGATGGTCCGCACGCCTTCGATCATGGAAAGGCCGTAGAGACGCACGCCGGGCTCGCCGGCCAGGACGAAACGCCACCGCCCCCCGGCGTCGGCGGTCGCCAAAAATGCCTGCCCGCTCGGTGTGGCCAGCCGCACCCGCGCCCCTGGGTCGGCCCGGCCGGCCAGCAGCAGCCGCCGGCCGGTCAAGGCCGTGGCCGACAGGACGGCCGGCGGGGCGCGGTAGGCCCGCTCGGCGGCGGACGGATCGGGCGGCCGAGACTGGGCGATGTCGTCTCGCCCTCCCGGCCCGCACGCCGCGAGCGCCGCCGCCAGGGCCGCGGCGGCGGCCACCTTCAACCGTTGAGCGACTTGAATCGGCCGACCTTTCCCATGACTATGCCTTCTCGTCGGCGCATCTAAAAAGCGCGGCTCCTTGTCTCGGAGACCGAAGATAATGTCGAGCCCGCCCCGGCGCCTGGACTCGGTCTGCGTTTTTTGCGGATCGTCCAACGGGGCCGATCCGGCCCTGATCGCCGCCGCCACGAGCCTGGGCGAAATCCTGGCGCGCGAGGGCCTCCGGCTCGTCTATGGCGGCGGCGGCGTGGGCCTGATGGGCGCCTGCGCGCGGGCGGCTCACCTGGCCGGCGGTCGGGTTTTGGGCGTCATTCCGGGATTTCTCACCCTCGCGGAAAGGCCGCCCCCCATGGTCGAGACCCGCGTTGTCGCCTCCATGCATGAGCGCAAGATGACCATGTTCGAAGCGGCTGACGCCTTCGCCGTGCTGCCCGGCGCCATCGGCACCCTGGAGGAGGCCATCGAACTGCTGTCCTGGCGGCGCCTGGGCCTGCACGCCAAGCCGATCGTGTTCTACAACCCGGGCGGCTTCTGGGACCCCCTGTTCGCCCTCTTTACGCAGTTCATCGAGGCCGCTCTGCTGCCCGCCGAATTCGCCGGCTGCTGGCGCTCGGTGGACGACATCGGCGAATTGATCCCCACGCTGCGCGCCATGCCGGCGACGTTCATGGCGGCGCCGGGGGTGACGACGCTGATTTAGCTCGCACCGCTCACCCGATCCCGGAATCGGTTGACGAGCGGATAGCGTCGATCGCGCCCGAACGCCTTGCCGCCGATCTTCACCCCCGGGGCGGCCTGGCGGCGCTTGTATTCGGAGGCGTAGAGCAGGCGCTGGACGCGTTCGACGGTGGCGGCCTCGTGGCCTGCGGCGACGATCTGGTCGAGGGTCGCTTCCTCCTCCACGAGTGCGTGCAGGATGGCGTCGAGTTCCTCGTAGGGCGGCAGGCTGTCCTGGTCGGTCTGATCGGGGCGCAGTTCCGCCGACGGGGGCTTGGTGAGGATGCGTTCGGGGATGGGCGCGGCCGGGCCGCCATGGACGGCGTGGGCGTTGCGCCAGCGGCTGACGGCGTAGACATCGACCTTGTAGAGATCCTTGAGCACATTGTAGCCGCCGCACATGTCGCCGTAGAGGGTGGCGTAGCCCACCGCCATTTCCGACTTGTTGCCTGTGGTCATCAGCATCAAGCCGAGCTTGTTGGAAAGGGCCATCAGGGTCACGCCGCGGATGCGCGCCTGGAGGTTCTCCTCGGTGATGTCGGCGGCGCGGCCGGCGAAGGGCTGGGCCAGCATGGCCTCGAAGGCGCCCATCGCCGGGGCGATGGCGATCTCTTCGAGAGCTACGCCGGTTGCGCGGGCGCACGACGCCGCATCGTCGAGGCTCTCGGCGCTGGTGTAGCGCGAAGGGAGCATGAAGGCGCGCACGTTCTCCGCGCCCAGGGCGTCGCGCGCCACCACCAAGCAGAGGGCTGAGTCGATCCCGCCGGAAAGGCCCAGCAGAACGCCGGGAAAGCCTGACTTGCGCACATAGTCGCGCAGGCCCAGCACCATGGCGCGGTAGATCTCCTCCGGTCCGCTGGGCCAATTCGCCAGCGGAGCCTCGACGCAGCGCCAGACCCCGGCCGCCTTTTCCCAGGTCGATGAGGCCAGGGCCGGCTCGAACATCGGCAGCGCCATGCATAGTTCGCCGTCGGCCCGCAGGGCGAACGAGCCGCCGTCGAACACCAGTTCGTCCTGGCCGCCGACCTGGTTGACATAGATCAGCGGCAGGCCCGTTTCGGTCACCCGCGCCCTGGCCACCGCCAGGCGTTCGTCATCGGCGGTTCTGCGAAACGGCGAGCCGTTGGGAACCAGCAGCATCTCCGCGCCGCGCGCCTTCAGCGTCCGGCAGGGTTCGGCGCCCCAGATGTCCTCGCAGATCGGCGCGCCGATCCTGACACCCTCGATCTCATAGAGACCCGGCTCGGTTCCCGGCTCGAAGATGCGCTTTTCGTCGAACACGCCATAGTTGGGCAGGTCGATCTTGAACGAGACGCCCCGCACCTGGCCCCCGGCGATGTGGGCGACGGCGTTGCGCGGGCGGCCATCCTCCCCGGCCCAGGGCAGGGTGACAAGGCCATCGCAGCCGCCAGCCGCATCGCGCGCCAGACGATGCAGCGCCTCGCGGCAGGCGCGCAACGCCGCCGGCTTCAGCGCCAGATCCTCGGGCGGATAGCCGATCAGGAAGAGTTCGGGAAAGAGGGCGACATCCGCGCCGGCGCGGGTGGCCTCGGCCATCGCGTTCCGCGCCAGGGTCTCGTTGCCGGCCACGTCCCCCACGGTGGGATTGGCCTGGACCGAGGCGACGACGAAGCGGCTCACCATGGCGGGCTTCTAATCCATCGAGCGGCGCATTCCACGGGATTTGTCGCGTCCTTAGGCGATGGACATCCTAGGCGTCGCGATCAGCGCCGGATGGTCGCGCCAGGGCTCACCGATCGCGTGGACCGGCTCGCCGGCGCCCGCGCCGAGTCCGGCCATGGCGGCGATCAGCGGAAGGGGCGAGGGCGAGGCCACGGTTCTGGCCGGATCGACGACGATCACGCCGCCGTGGCCGTCGCTGCTGGCCACGAAGCTGGAGGCGCGATAGTCGCCCACCAGGCGGATCCGAGCGGTGTGGGTTCCGTCGCTGACGGTGAGCATTCCGGAGTTCGCCGTTCCCTTGAAGACGGCCTCGCCGGCGCCCACGAAGGCGATATCGCGCAGGTCCAGGGACGATCCGCCGGTGAGCGAGAAGCCAAGCACGGCGGCCGTGAAACTCTGGGACCGGGCCAGTTCGAGAACCCCGCCGGCCGCGCCGAAGGTCACGTTCTCGTTGAAGGTCGAGGTGAAATCGAGTGTCCCGCCGTCGATCGCCGCACGCCCCGTCCCGCTCACCGCGCCCTCGACGGTGAGCACGCCGCCAGCGGCCATCAGGGTCCCGGTGTTGGCGACCGCGCTGGCCACGATCCCTCCGCCCGCGCCGCTGGCTTCGATGGTCCCGGCGTTGACGATGGTGGCCGCGCCCGTATCGATGATCAGGGCCGATGCGCCGTTGGCGTCGATGACGCCTTTGGCCTGGTTGACCAGGGTGAGACTGGACTGCCCCAGCTGGCCCGCCCCGCTGATGGTGTTATCGACATTCGTCAGGAGGGTTGACGCCGAGACGCCGATGACACGATTGCCGGCCCCGGACCCCAGCGACACGGCGCCCCGCCCGCTCAGGGTGGTGTCGGCGCCGATCACCAGGCTGGCGCCGGAAGCGCCGGTTGTCAGGGCGATCGTCCCGGTGTTGACCAAGGCGCCGTTCACCCGCAGGGCGCTGACGATGACGCTCGTCCCGTGATTGGTGAGCGTCACGCCTGTATTGAACGCGTTGGGGCCGGCGAACGTCCACACGCCGCCAGCGTCGATTACCAAGGCGCCGAAGCCGGCGAATGTCGCGAAGTCCCCACCCGAGATCGTGCCAAGGCCGGAAAGACCGGTAATCGCCCCGGTCCCGCCGGCGAGTTCCAGGACGCCGCCGCCACCGGCGATGGCGCCCAGGAACTGCGCGCCCGACTCGATCACCAGGCGGTCGTTCGACGATGTGAAGATCACCGATTTTTGGGTGCCCTCGATGGTGCCGAAATTGGTCACCGTGGTCGCGGCCGTTCCCCGGGCGTATACCCCCACCGCGCCCTCGATCAGGGCGGAGGCAAGGGCGGCGTCGCCGTTGGCGATGATCCCGCCCGCCGCGAGAGCGACACCCACGCCGCCCACGCCGCCCGCTCCTCCCTCGATGGTGGCGAGATTGGTGACGCGACCGGCCGCCACGAGGGAGATGCCCGCCCCCCCGAGACCTTGTTGGCCAGCCCCAAACCCGCCTTCTATCATTCCCTCATTGACCACCGATCCGCCGCCGAGCGAAACACCGACGCCCCCCAGGCCGTAGCCGCCGGCCGCGCCGAATCCTCCCTCGATCATCCCCTGATTGATCAAGGCCGCTCCGCCCGTCAGGACGGCGCCGGCGCCGCCCAGACCTCCGGGTCCGCCGACTGAATTCGCCGCGCCAAGGCCGCCGCGGACCAAGCCCTGGTTGGTGAACCTGGCGGTCCCGGCCAGGGTCGCTCCGGCGCCGCCGGCCCCTCCGACGCCCCCGGAGCCGCCCTCAATGACACCCTGGTTGTCGATGCTGCCCGCGACCTTGACCGACACGCCCGGCGCCCCGGGCGCGCCCATCCCGCCGTCGCCGCCTTTTATGAGGCCGGCGTTGGCGACGACGCCGCCCGCCGCCAGCGCGGCGCCAACGCCACCGGCGCGGCCCCCGCCGAACCCGTCAGATCCGCCCCGACCGCCCTGGATCGAACCATCGTTGGTGACCGTGCCCACGGCCGAGAGCGACACGCCGGCGCCGCCGGGGCCGTACCCGACGCCGATGGCGCCTGCTCCGCCCTCGATCAGCGCGGATGTATTGTCGGCGGCGCCGTTGGAGATAAAGCCGCCTCCGCCAAGGTCGATTCCCGCGCCAACCGTGCCGGCGATCGTGCCCTGGTTCGTCACGGTCGCGATGACCGAGGCCGGGGTCAGGAGCCCGACGGCCCCCTTGATCAACGCGCCAAAGACATTGCTTCCCGCGTTGCCGACCACACCGCCCGCCGTGAGTTCCACGCCCGCGCCGGATACGCCGACGATCGTGCCGTAGTTGGTCACCGTCGCGGCGACCGCGCCGGCGGCGTAAACGCCGACGCCCCCTTCGATCAGCGGATCGCCGGTCAGGTAGTTGCCATTCATGATGGTCCCGCCCGCCGACAGTACGACGCCCGTCGCCTGAACGGCAGGGCGCTGGGACCCCACGGGGACGGCGCGGCCGAAGCCGCGGATTCCGCCATCGATCGTGCCGAAGTTGATGATGTCGCCGGCCCCAGTAAGCTGGACTCCGGCCCCGCCACCGCCGCCGTAACCCCGATAGCTAGGGCTCTGAGGGCTGAAGCTATAATACCCGCCGCCGTCCCCGCCCGCGCCGCCGACGACCAGGCTGAAGTTCTGGAAATAACCGCCAGCCGAAAGAACTACGCCCGCGCCGCCCGCGCCACCGTCGCCGCCCAACCCGGCCGCGTAGCCCATCTCACCGCCGAAGCCCCCTGCCCCACCCGCGCCGCCCGCTATGATCCCACCGTTGTCGATCCATCCGGTGGCCGACAACGACAATGCCGAACCGCCGGTGCCCCCCGCGCCGCCCGAAGCGTAGCGTGCGGGGGCGCTGGTGGTGGTCCCACCCCTGCCCCCCTCACCACCGGCGATCGACCCAAAGACAGAGAAGTGATCGCTCGCCGATCCAAGCACCGTTCCGACAATCCCACCCGCGCCGGCGCCGCCCGCGCCGCCGGCGCCGTCGCCGCTGACGGCGCCGCCTTGACCCCCTTGACCGCCTTTGATCGTGCTGGCGCTTTGCCCGGCGCCGTAGGCGAGAAAAGCCACGCCCACGCCGCCTTCTCCGCCGACACCGCCGGCCTGGTTCGCGCCGCCGCCGCCGGCGCCGCCTTGGCCGCCGCCGACCGAGCCGCCGGTCGTTTGCAGCAGACCGCCAATTGGCAGAGTGACGCCCGTCCCGCCCGAGCCGCCAGCCGCGTCCGCGCCTCCCGCCAGCCCAAAGACGCCGTCCACCAGGCCGGTGGTTGTGATGCTGAGCCCGGCGTAGTTGGGCGACAGGGTATAACCCGCTGTATAGGTGCCGAAAATCGTCTTGTAGGTCACGATGGCTCCCGTTGTGCGAGTTGGCCCCGACGCGGCGCCACCATGCTCACACGCCGATCGAACCGTCTCGACAATTCGGGACCGCGCCTAGGACGCGCGCCCCTAATCGTCCCGATGCACCCGCTCGCGGCGTTCGTGGCGTTCCTGGGCTTCCAGGCCGAGGACGGCGATGGGGCGCGCCTCCAGGCGGGCCAGGCTGATCGGCTCGCCGCTCTCCTCGCAATAGCCGTAGGCGCGCTCCTCAATGCGGCGCAGGGCGTCGTCGATCTTGGCGATCAGCTTGCGCTGGCGGTCGCGGGTGCGCAGTTCCAGCGCCCGGTCGGTTTCGGAGGAGGCGCGGTCGGCAAAGTCGGGGTGGTTTTCGGTGTCGGCCTGCAGATGGGTCACCGTCTCTCGCGTCTCGCGCAGGATGTCGTCCTTCCAGTCCAGCAGCCTCTGCTTGAAATAGTCCAGCTGCCGCTCGTTCATGAACGGCTCGTCCTCGCTGGGACGATAGTCCGGGTCCTTCAATCGTGCCGCAGCCCCCGCCATCGACGCCTCACACCCAATTGCCGCACACCCCGCTTCGATCGTCGGGCGCCGCGCTTATAGCAAAACAAAGCGGCGGGGCAATGAGGCTTGCGAGGCCCGCGCGCTCTGGTCGCGGGGTGTGCTATTTTGGCCGTCGATCGAGGAGAGAGGCCATGGACGAAGCGACGACGCAAGGCCACATCGAACAGGTTCGAACCCAGGGCTATACGGTGATCGAGAACGCCATCGAGCCGGATCTCGTCGAGGCCCTGAACGCCGCCCTGACCCGCCTGGAGCGGGACCTGGGCGCGCAGGCGGCCGCCAACAACGGCTTCGAGGGACGCAACACCGTGCGCCTCTACAACCTCCTGGCCAGGGGCGAGCCCTTCGAGCGCGTTCCGGTTCACCCCGCCGTCCTGCCCATCGTCGAGGGGGTGCTGGACGCGGGCTGCCTGATCTCCTCGCTCTCCTCCATCGCCATCGATCCGGGCGAGAGCGCCCAGCCGATCCACGCCGACGACATGGTCATCCCGTTGGAAAAGCCGCACGCGCCGATCGTCTGCAACTCCATGTGGGCGCTCACCGACTTCACCGCCGCCAACGGCGCCACCCGCCTGGTTCCCGGCAGCCACCGGCGGGAGAACCCCGAATACGGCGGCGCCTATGAGACCCTTCCCGCCGAGATGGCCAAGGGGAGCGTGCTGATCTGGGACGGCGCCCTGTGGCACGGCGGCGGCACCAACACGACCGATACTCGGCGCACCGGCGTCGCCATGAACTACTGCGCCGGCTTCATCCGCCAGCAGGAGAACCAGCAGCTCGGCCTCCCGCCCAGCCTGGTGCGCCGCTTTTCGCCCCGCCTCCAGGAACTGATCGGCTACGGCGTCTATCGCGGCCTGATCGGCCACATCGACAAGGACAGCCCGGCGAGAAGGCTCATGGGCGAGGGGGAGTTCGAGTCGATCTGGGATCGGGGAGCGGGGTGAGGGCGTGGAACTTTCAATTCTTCGCCGGGGCGGCTCCGTGGTAGGATGAGTTTCCATTTTTCGGAGCCATGAGCCATGGACATCATTGTGAACGGTAAGGCCGGCAGACATGGCCGAAACGGCGTGACGCCCGGACAGTCCGGCGGGGATGGAACGGCCGCCCTTCTGGCCACCGCCCTGGCCAACTCATCGACCGACCTCACCAACAACGCCACGGCCAACGGCGGGGCCGGCGGCAATGGCGGCAATGGAGCCAATGGTCCATCGAGCGGCGGCGTCTTCACGGGTCCCGGCGGCAACGGCGGCGCCGGGGCGACCGGAGGCTCGGCCAACGCCACGGCCGTCACCACCGTCAGTTCGGCGAGCGCAACCAGCGCTAGCGCGACGGCTGTTAGCGGCGTCGGCGGCGCATCTGGCCTCGGGGCGGCCGGGGCGCCCAACGGCATGGGGACCAACGGCGCGGCAGGCCACCATGCCTATGCCGCCGCCGTTGATCAGAACGCCGGTGGCGCCAGTTCCGCCGCCGCCAGCGCGTTCGGCGGAGCGGGCGGCTCGGGGGTCGACTCCGGGCACACTGGCGGGAGCGGTGGCGTCGCGACCGCAAGCGCCAAGGCGGCGAGCACGACGCAAGGGGCATCGGCAACGGCGAGCGTCATCCAGGTCGGCGGCGCCGGCGGGATGGGTGCAGCCAGTTTCGACGGCTCCGGCGGCGGCCAGATCGGCGCCAACGGCGGCGCGGGAACCGCCAGCAGCGCCAACAACCGCGTGACGGGTTCCACCAACGGCGGTGTCCTAACTCTCGCCCAGACGGCGACGGGCGGGGCCGGTGGCTTCAGCGATTTCGGGCTAACCGCCGGCGCGGGGGGGGCTGCAGCGTCGGTCTTGACCTTCGACGACACCAAGAGCGTCACCCAAAGCGCCAGCCTCACCGGATCCAGCACGGCAAATGGCGGAAACGGCGGATCGGGCGATTTTCAGACCAACGCCGGGGCGGGAGGCGTTGCGATCGCCGCGATCACCGTCATCGGGAGTGGGGCGGTGGTCGCAACCGCTTCAGCCAGCGGCGGGACGGGCGGTCACAATCCAGTGAGTAACGGCCCTGGTGCCGCGAACGGTGGCGGAGGGGGCGCGGCCTCGGCGACGAGCATGGCCATCAGCGACCAGTCCGCGGCAGCGACTTCCACCGCCGTTGGCGGATCGGGCGGATACGGCGACGTATTTGGAGGAAACGGGGGCCGAACTGCGGCGTTTGCCACCGCCATAAGCACCGGTGCGGGGACGGCCTCGGCAAGCGTCTATCAGATCGGTGGCGCCGGCTCGTTCGGCTCTCAAGACGGCGCAGGGGCCCGCAGCGTTGCCGTCAACCGCGTGAACGGCGCCACCAATGGCGGCACGTTGATCCTTTCACAGACGGCGATCGGTGGCGCCGGCTACGGGAGGGTTGGGACAGCGGTGTCGAGCTTGACCTTCGACGACACCAAGAATGCCACCCAGAGCAAATCGATCGACGCGACTGCCACGGCCATCGGCGGGGCAGCCAAAGGCATCGATAGACCCGGCGCGGCGACGGCGTCGGAGACCATCATCGGCGTGGGGAGCGTCTCCGAATCAGTGAACGCGGAAGGGGGCGTCGGTACCATAGGAGTGGGCCCGTTCGGGGCTGGCGGGCCCGGCGCTGCGGCGACCGCGACCGCAGTCGCAACCGGCGCGAGCCTCGACATCAGCGCCAACGCCTTAGGAGGAGCCGGCGGCACGGCCTACAACACCCTCAGCGGCGCGGGGGGGCTCGCGACGGCCACCGCCATGGGGATCGGAACCGGCGTCGGAACCGTGTCGGTCAAAGCCACTCAGACCAGTGGCTCGGCCGGGAACCAGGGCGAAGGTGGCGGCTACGGCCAGGGCGGAACGTACAGCATCATGGACAATGCCGTGAGCGGTTCGACCAACGGGGGCGCCTTGATTCTGTCGCAGACAGCGATCGGTGGAAACGGGGGCGATGGCCCACTCAGCTATCTCGGATTCGGTGGTGCGGCGACTTCCAGTCTGACTTTCGACGACGCCAAAAGCGTGTCGCAGAGCGCGACGCTCAGCGGCGCGAGTACGGCCAACGGCGGCGCCAACGGAAGCTGCGACGGAAGCCGCGGTGCAGGAGGCGGCGCGGCGATGGCGTCGATCGCCCTCACCGGCGTGAGTACCGTCACGGCCTCGGCCACCGCCTCAGGTGGAGCCTCGGAAATCGCCGGAAGTTCCGCGGCGGGCGGAGCGGCCACGGCGACCGTGATCGCCGATGGGGGAATCTCGGGAATCGCCAATGCCTCAGCTCACGGCGGGGCGAGCCTAGCGGTGGCCGGCGCGGCTACATCCATCGCTACGGCGACCGGCGCCAGCGGATCATTCCTCGCCGCTGCCGACACCGCGCTGGCCATTGGCCAACTCATCCGGACGGTATCCAGGACCACGGCAGGAGCGGTGACCGGAACCAGCAGAGGCGAGGCGGAGGCGTCCATTGCGCGGGCCTCTCCTGGCTTCGTGACCGGTTCGCAGGGGGTAGCTTTCGAGGCCGCCGCGCCCGACGGGGCCAGTACTTCCGCCGTTCTGAGCGCCAATTCGAAAATTGCCACCGGCTTCGGCTCGTCTCCCACCTTCTTCGCCATCGGCGAGCTGGGGGGCGGTCATTCCAGCGCCGGAACCGCCAGCCAGACCATGACCAGTTCGATCTCGGAAACGGTCGATCTCACCAAGCTGAGCGTGCGCGGCGACCTGATCGTGGGGCTCTACAGTGGCGCGGCCACCGGTTCGGGCGTCACCGGCGTGACCTTCGACCTGATGGCGGACGGGATCGATGTCATCCACCAGTCCTTCGCCAGCGCCGCCGACGCGACGGCCTATTTCACCGACCACACTTTCGATCTGGGCTCCCTGGCCTCCGGTCAGCCCGTCGGCGCCGACACCCTGAGCCTCACCGCGACCCTCACGGTCACCAGCGCGTCGGCGGGCTCGGGCTTCTACGGCGGCCTGATCGTCGGCGACCCGCCGGCCGCGTCGCACACCGCCGACCCACATCGATTTGCCGCCGCCATGGCCTGCTTTGGCGCGTCGGGCGGCGCGGGGATGGCGATAGGGAACCGTGAGGAACGGAGTTATCGGCCGACTCTTTTCGCGCCCAGGGCGGCGTTCGCCTAACAGGCGGCCGGGACCCCTAGGCATTGGCCGCCTGAGATGAAGCACCCAAACCGTACCGTCATCGCCGGGCTTGTCCCGGCGACCCATGACCCAGGCGCCTATCGTGGCCGCGCCGGGCGCGGCCAAAGCCCACATCGGAGTCATAGGTGGCCGGGACTTACGCCCGGCCATGACGGTCTTTAGGGGTGAGTCAACTTATTCATCCAATACTCAAGGCCGCCCACTCCCGCGCCATCATCGCCGCGTTTGCATCGATGGCGGCGGCTTGGCCGGGCGCCGCCAGACGCAGGATGGCGCTGGCGAAGGTTCCGGGGGCGGAGCCCGGGGCGCTGACCAGGCGGCCGTCGGTGACCGCCCGGCGCGTGTCCACATAGCCATCAATACCCGCGTAACCGGGCGCGTGGCCGATGAGCCAGCCTTGGCCGTTGCTGGTGTGCGCTCGACCCTCGAACAGGCCGGCGCGGGCGGCGGCGACGGTGGCGGCGCAGATCGCCCCGACGATCTTGTCGGCGGCGATTGCCTCGCGAATGAGAGCGAAGAAGGCTTCGTCGTGGAAGGCGGGCCAGGCGGCGCTGCAGATGGCCAGAAAGATGTCGGCGTCGCTAGGCCCGATATCGGCGAACGCGGCGTCGGCGGCGGCCCGCACCCTGCCGATGGAGGTTTGCGGCCCGCCGTCCGGCGTGGCGATGGAAATGGTGGCCCCGAAATACTCCCGCAACAGCGCCAGCACCGAGCCGGCCTCCCAGTCGGCCCAGCCGGGCTGAAAGAAAGCGACGACCTTGGTCATGACAGAGCCTCCACGCGCGGCGTGGGTCGCGTCGGGCCGAGGCCCCCATCCCGGCCTTCGGCCGGACTTCCCCCAGAGGGGGAAGAGAGAGAATGTGGAAGCGATTTTTCTCTTCCCCCTCTGGGGGAGGGGGACCGCGAAACGGTGGAGGGGGCCGGGGACGCACGCCGTTTCATCGGGGAATCCTACGCGAGCGGTTTGATTGAAACGTGGCCGGGTCCGTGGGCGACGGATCGCGAACGATGTCGAGGTCGATGCCGCCCCAACGCCATCCAAATTCGGCCAGCGCCGTGCCAATTTTCAGCCGTTCGCCTGGAAGCGCTTCGTTCGGGATGGCCCGACTTTCCGCCACACCGCCGGCGGCCGTCCGGCCACGTCCTGAAAGGTGGTAATTTCGTCATCATCGCTCGCCGTCCCGCATCATTCATCGACCGGATCGCCTCATCGGGCTCGGTTCCCAATTTGTTCTTGCTGTATCGGCGACTCCGTTTACTAAATCAAGGGGCTTGGCTCGCGGGCGGCGCGGGCGGATTTTAGCGAAACGCATGTACGAACAGACCCGCTTCATTCGCGTGCGCGGCGCGCGCGAGCATAATCTCAAGGAGGTCAGCGTCGATATCCCGCGCGGCGAACTGGTGGTGCTGACCGGCCTTTCCGGCTCGGGCAAGAGCAGCCTGGCCTTCGACACCATCTACGCCGAGGGCCAGCGGCGCTATGTGGAGAGCCTGTCGGCCTATGCCCGCCAGTTCCTGGAGCTGATGAGCAAGCCGGACGTGGACCTCATCGAGGGCCTGTCGCCGGCCATCTCCATCGAGCAGAAGACCACCAGCCGCAACCCGCGCTCCACGGTGGGCACGGTGACCGAGATTCACGACTACATGCGCCTCCTATGGGCGCGGGTCGGCGTTCCCTATTCCCCGGCCACGGGCCTGCCCATCGTCAGCCAGACGGTGAGCCAGATGGTCGACAAGCTGACCGCCCTGCCGGACGGCGAGCGAATCTACCTGCTCGCCCCCGTGGTGCGGGCCCGCAAGGGCGAATACCGCAGGGAGATCGCCGAGTGGCAAAAGGCCGGCTATCAGCGGCTGAAGATCGACGGCGCCTTCTTTGCCATCGAGGACGCGCCGGCCCTGGAAAAGACCTTCAAGCACGACATCGACGTGGTGGTGGACCGGCTGGTTACCCGGGCCGGGCTGGAGAGCCGCTACGCCGACAGCCTGGAGGCGGCCCTGCGCCTGGCCGACGGCATCGCGGTGGCCGAGTGGGCGGAACTTCCCGCGACCGATGGCGCGGCGGCCCCCTCCACCGCTTCGCGGTCCCCCTCCCCCGTAAACGGGGGA
>Ga0208717_1000128_pt1 | contig 39596 bp, 36 predicted proteins | sample NGESurF53shallow_FD_184489 | JGI IMG/M metagenome (GOLD analysis project Ga0208717, IMG submission 184489) | Arctic peat soil microbial communities from Barrow, Alaska - NGEE Surface sample F53-3 shallow (SPAdes) | ecosystem: Environmental > Terrestrial > Soil > Wetlands > Peat ... | reverse complement strand
CGCTCCAACTCCATTCCGACCCGCGCTTGGCTGGCTGCTTCGCCGCTGGCCGGCCCGACGGCGGCAAGCCAGCCGGCGTCGAGGCCGAGTTTGATCGGCGACGAGCCCAGGCGCCCTTCCCATTTCACCTGGGGGCCCACGTAGGCGCCTTGGCGGCCGAGGAAGGCGTGATCGTCACCCAGATCGCCAAGAGCCTCCCCGCCGAGGCGCAGAACGCCGAGCGTCCGCCAGGTCGCCGAGGCGGCATAGCCATAGGCGGCGAAACCCTGGCCGGCCGGCGCGCCGATAGGGCGTTCGACGATCAGGTTGAGGAGACCCTCAAAGCGCCCCTGCGTCTTGGCCAGGAGCAGCTTGGCTTCGCCGCCATCGAAAGCGCCCCCCAGGCACTTTTCGTATTCCAGGTAAAGGGCCGCATCGACGCCGATCCCCGGTATTCGGCCCAGATAGGCCACGCCTTCGATTCCGATGGAAGTTGGTCCGCCTGGTCGACCCGGTCCCCTCGCGATGGCGCCCACCAGCGCCAGGCTAAGGCGGTCGCTCAAGCCATATTCGCCTTCCAGCACGGTGGTCGCCTCGCCGCCGAGAGGGCCACCAAGCTCCTGGGCGTCGCGCGCTTCGAACGCCGCCACCCCTTTCTCGACGTAGGGGTCGTAGACTTTTTCGTCCAGCCGCGGATCGGCCCGCGCCGCGTCGCATCGGATCGATATGAGCGCGATCACCGCCAAGGCCGCCAAAACCTTCACCGCATATCTCCCGCAAATGAGAATTGATCGCATAAGAGTCATTGCGAGCGAATGTCAATCGCAGGTGTGATATTTCCGGACGTCGCGCCCGGGGCGAGACAGGTGGCCCGACGAAGTGGTTTCAGGTCTCCGCCGGCGGGCGGTAACGCATCAGCCCTTCCTGGGCCATGGAGGCGACCAGCCTGCCGTCGCGGTTGTAGAGTTCGCCCAGGTTGAAGCCGCGCGAGCCGGAGGCTGACGGGCTCTTCTGGGCGTAGAGATGCCAGTCGTTGAAGCAGGACAACCGATGGAACCAGATGGCGTGATCGAGGCTCGCCGTCTGGAGACCCGGCGTCTGCCAGTGGAGGCCATGGGGGCGCATGCCGGTGGACATGAACGCCATGTCCGAGGCGTAGGCGATCACCGCCTGGTTCATCACCGGATCGTCGCCCAGGGGCGCCAGGGCGCGCATCCACATGTTCTGGAACGGCGGCGCCTTGCCCGGCGCGTTCCAGCCGCCGGGATCGACGGCGCGGATGTCGATAGGCCTGGGCCGGCCGCCCCAGCCGGCTTCGGACGGCAGGGTCTCGGGAGCCGGGACATCGGGCATGGGGTCCTGGTGCTCGAGACCTTCCTCGGGAACCTGGAAGGAGGCGGCGAGATTGAAGATCTGCTGGCCGTGCTGGATGGCCGTCACTCGCCTCGTGGTGAAGCTGCGCCCGTCGCGGGCGCGGTCGACTTCGAAGAGGATGGGCGCGGCCGGATCGCCCGGCCGGATGAAATAGGAATGCAGGGAATGGCATAGGCGCCCGTCGACGGTTCGGTAGGCGGCCAGCAGGGCCTGGGCGATCACCAGGCCGCCGAAAATGCGCGGTCCCTGATCGGCGGGGGCCAGCCCGCGAAACAGGTTCACCTCGATGCGCTCCAGCGCCAGGGTGTCGATCAGATTTTCAACCTCGGCCATGGGCGCCCCTCTTCACAAGAGCGGTGCGCTTAGCGGCTGGGGCCGCGACGGGCAAGGCGGCAGGCCAAGGTCAGAGCCAGTCAAGACTCCGCGCCACTGCCTTCTTCCACTGGGCGTAGCCGCGGGCGCGCGCATCGCCGTCCATGGCCGGGCGCCAGGCGGCGTCCTGCCTCCACTGGCCGCGCAGAGTGTCGAGATCGGGCCAGAAGCCCACCGCCCGGCCGGCGGCGTAGGCGGCGCCGAGGCAGGTGGTCTCGGCTACGGCGGGACGCACGACGGGCACACCGAGAACATCGGCCTGGAACTGCATCAGCAGGGTGTTGGCGGTCATGCCGCCATCGACCTTCAACACTTCGAGCGGCTGGCCGGAATCGGCGATCATGGCGTCGACCACCTCTCGGGTCTGCCAGGCGACCGCCTCGAGGGCGGCCCTGGCGATGTGCGCCTTGGTGACATAGCCGGTGAGGCCCGCGATCAGCCCTCGCGCGTCGGGGCGCCAGTGGGGAGCGAAGAGCCCGGAAAACGCCGGCACGAAGGAACAGCCGCCGTTGTCCTCCACCGTGGCGGCTAGAGCCTCGATCTCGCCGGCGGTGGCGATCAGGCCGAGGTTGTCGCGCAGCCACTGAACGAGGGCTCCGGTGACCGCGACCGACCCCTCCAGGGCATAGACCGCCGGCGCGTCGCCGATCCTGTAGCCAACGGTCGTCAGCAGACCGTGGGTCGAGGGAACGACGCGCCCGCCGGTGTTCACCAGCAGGAAGTTTCCGGTGCCGTAGGTGCACTTGGCGTCGCCCGGCGAGAAACATGTCTGGCCGAACAGGGCCGCCTGCTGATCGCCGAGAGCGGAGGCGACGGGGACGCCCTCCAGAACCCCCCGCGCGGTCCCGTAGATCTCCGACGACGAGGCGATCGGCGGCAGCATGGCGCGGGGAACACCGATGGCCGTCAGCAAACCGTCGTCCCAGTCCAGGGTCGCGAGATTCATCAGGAGGGTGCGGGAGGCGTTGGTGACGTCGGTGACGTGACGGCCGGTGAGTTTCCAGATCAGCCAGCTATCCATGGTCCCGAACATCAACTCGCCGCGCTCCGCCGCCGTCCGCGCGCCATCGATGTGATCGAGCAGCCAGCGGATCTTGGGCCCCGAGAAATAGGTCGCCAGGGGCAGGCCGGTGAGGGCTCGGAATCGATCCTGCCCCTCGCCTCTTCCCAGTTCCTCGACGAGCGCGGCGGTGCGGGTGTCCTGCCAGACGATCGCATTGGCGAGGGGCGCCCCGCTCGCCTTGTCCCAGATGAGGGTGGTCTCGCGCTGATTGCTGATTCCTATTCCCGCGAGATCGGAGGGGAGAATTCCGAGTTTGGCCATCACGGCGGCCACCGTCGCCTCGACGTTGGCCCAGATCTCGAGGGCGTCATGTTCGACCCAGCCAGGGCGGGGAAAGATCTGGCGATGCGCCTTCTGAGCCGACGCGGCGACCGCACCGGCGGCGTCGAATATCATGCAGCGCGAAGAGCTGGTTCCCTGGTCGATGGCGGCGATGTAGCGGGCGGTCATGAGCGACCTTAGCGACTGTCTCGATCCTCGCGGATCATATCGACGGACTCACTCGCGCTTGACAGTCCGAGGGCGCGTATCTCGGCTGCCGGGTCGGCCAAGTGGTTAGGGGGTTCCCGCGCCGCTATCTCGAGGATATCCAGCAACTCCACCTGCAATGATCGATGCCGCCGCGCCGTCCGCTCGCGAAGCCGCTGAACAGTGAGTTCGGGCACGTTCTCGATCGAGAGATTCATGGGTGTGATCCATTTTGGCGCCAAGATGCGCTTATCTATTCCGATCCGCCTCCGTCAATGGAATCCCGCTCCGGCTGGCCGCGGCGTTTGAGGCCATTTCGGAAGAGCGATAGACCGGCGACAAACATTACGATGCCCAACACGGCGGGCGCGCCGCCAAGTATCAACGGGAGAATGAGCAGCGCGGGACTTTTGTCCAGCCGAATACTAAAAAACAGAGTGCACAAACCGCATAGGAACGCCACAATCCCGCCGGCGCCCATCAGCAGCCCGCCCAGGAGTCTCTTGCCGGCCATGCGCCTGGCGTAGGCTTGGTCGCTTTCCAGTATCTGGCTCATGCCCTCGCTCCCCGGCCTGTGGCCAAGGCCCCCTGCCCCGCCGCGCCATCGCGATAGAAGGTGTTGAAGGTGTCGAAGGGAATGATCCGGCCGTCCGGCTGGACGAAGTGGACGCAGGATCGCTTTACCGTGGCGAGGTCGAAATTGTAGCGGTCGAGGAACTGCATCACCACCACGCGAAAGGTGTGCTCATAGGCAAGCCCCTCTGGGACCACGGCGTCGGGCAGGCAGCAGAGCACCTCGGCCAGCTTATCGGACGTATCCGCCTGGGCCGTCGATAGAGAGAGCAGGTTGAACACTTTGTCGCGCAGTTCTGGATAACCCTCTAACGTCACGGTGTTGGGCGCTGCGTCCACCAGGAGATCGCGCGGCAGCAGAGCGGTGATCGGCGCCACCGTCTCACCGTTTCTGAGGCCATAGCCGATGCAGATCTGATCGGGATTGCACGGCAACGGGATCAGATCCTCCAGGGCGAAGACGCCGGCCTTGGCGATCTCCCGGCGGATTTCCGATAGCACCATACGGTGGGCGGCGGCTTCGAATCCGTCGTTGCGTCCGGCGTCCTGGATCGGCTGGAAGGTCACGCCTCGGACGCATCGCCACTGAAGGGCGAAACGGACGATATCTGGAATGTCCTTGTCATTGACGCCATTCTTCACCGTCACAACCAGGGTGGTGGAGATGTTGTTGCGCTCGAGGGCCTCGAGGGCTTCAATCCGCACCCGCGAGAGGTCGGCGCCGCGCAGGTTCATCAGAGCCTCGCGCCTCAACGAATCGAACTGAAGATAGACCTCGAAGCCGGGCATGAACCCCGCCAGACGCTCGGCGAAGCCCGCCTCCCGCGCGATGCGCAGGCCATTGGTGTTGATCATCAGATGACGGATCGGCCGCCGCTTGGCCGCCGCCAATATCTCGAGGATTCGCGGATGGATGGTCGGCTCACCCCCGGAAATCTGCACCAGGTCCGGCTGGCCTTCCGAGGCGACCACCGCGTCGAGCATGGCCTCGACATCGACCAAGCTTCGGTGCGTGTCGCGCCCCGTGGACGAGTCGGCGAAGCACACCGGACAGGAGAGATTGCAGGCGTCGTTGACCTCGATGATGGCTAGGCACGAATGCTGCTCATGGTCGGGGCAGAGGCCGCAGTCGTAGGGGCAGCCATGATCGGTGCGGGTCTGGGGGGCCAAAGGGCGGTCACCGGGCTTCAGCCACTCCCGCTGCGACTTCCAATAGGCGATGTCGTCGGAAATCAGCGTCTTTTGCACCCCGTGGTCGGGGCAGCGCTTCAGATAGAATATGCGCCCGTCCTCCGCCGTGATCTTGGCCGGAACGAGGGCGAGGCAGGTCTCACACAGGCTGGTGGTCTGGCCGATGAACAGATAGGGCGCGCTCTTGCGAGCCGGCCTCAAGGCGGCGATCTCGGATGAAATAGATACAGCCATAGACCACCAGCCCCAGGCAGATCAGGTGAAAGATGTTAAACGGTCCGATCAGCTTGGGATAGGGCTTCAGAAACTCCCAGGCGAACCGCTGCAGCCCGTACCAGGCCACGGCGACATAGAAGCCCCGGCGCATGGCCCAGGGCGCGCGACGGGCCAAGCCGGCGAGATAGACGGCCAGAAAGAGCGCCATGGCGAGGCTCTCGTAGATCTCCACGGGATGGCGGCCGACTCCATCGCCCAGATCGACTCCCCAGGGCAGCGTCGTCGGCGTTCCATAGGTCCGGTCGGGAAGGCCGGCGAACAGGCAGCCGAACCGCCCGACGAACACGCCCACGACCAGCGAGCCCACGAAGACGCCGCCCGTCGATCCTTCGATACGCCGCGCCGCCTTGTAGATCTCCACCGCTACGATTGCTCCGGCCATGGCCCCGGCGATGCTGTGCGAGAGGGCGGGCGCGGGGCCTTGCAGCGTATTGAGCGAGCCGGCGAGCCAAGCGCCGAGCACCGCGCCAGTCGCGAGAGCGGCGAAGTAGCCGGGGCCGGTACGCAGCGCCAAGCGTTCCGCGGCGCCTTCGAGCCGCCAGCGCCAGATCGCCCAGCCAACGGCCGCTCCGCTCGCCCACGCCGCGAGGTCGAACAGCGGATGAACGGCGGGTGAGGTGGCCAAGTGGAGCATGGCGCCCATCCTGCGGCGCCTTGGGGGGCCGGGATACCGCAAATCGCGTCCAAGGGCCTGTAACGCGCCGGGCGCCGATGCTACGTCCGGGTTCCGCCATTCGGCCGAGGGGACACGCCGTGACCGCAATATCCAATCGTCTCGGCGCGGCCGTCGCCGGTCTCGCTGTCGCCGCGTCCAGCGCCATCGCGGCGAGCCCGCCCATGCTGGGGTTTTCGCCGGCCGACGCTCAGGCGCAGCGGGCCTTGGAGGCGCGGTTCGACGCGGGGCTGTCGGCGGCCGACATCGCGGCGCGACTGAGGCGCATGGCGGCCGAGGCCAACCAGGTCGGCTCGCCGCACGACAGGGCCAACGCCGAATTCACTCTGGCGCAATACAAGGCCTGGGGCTGGGACGCCCATATCGAAGTCTTCCACGCCCTCTATCCGACGCCCAAGACCGAGCTTCTGCAGATGACTGGCCCAGATAAATTCACCGCCTCCCTCACCGAGCCGCCGATCCCCGGCGACGTCACCTCGGCGCGCACCGCCGGAGTCCTGCCGGCCTATCTCGCCTATGGCGGCGACGGCGATGTGACCGCCCCCTTGGTCTATGTGAACTACGGCATGCCCACCGACTACGCGCAGCTTCAGCGGCTGGGCATCGACGTGAAGGGCAAGATCGTCATCGTCCGCTACGGGGCCGGCTGGCGCGGCCTCAAGCCCAAGCTCGCCTTCGAGCACGGCGCGGTGGGCGCCATCCTCTATTCCGATCCGGCCGACGACGGCTACGGGGCGGGCGACGTCTATCCGGCCGGCGCGTTTCGGCCCGAGCACGGGGTACAGCGCGGCTCGGTGATGGACATGCCGGTGGAGGCGGGCGATCCCCTGACTCCCGGCTACGGCTCGGTCGCCGGCGCGCCGCGCATCGCGCGGGCCGACGCCAAGACCATCCTTTCCATTCCGACCCTGCCGATCTCCTGGGGCGACGCCCAGCACTTCCTGGCCGCCCTGACCGGCCCGACAGCGCCCAAGAATTGGCGCGGCGCCTTGCCGATCACCTATCACGTGGGCCCGGGACCGGAGGTCGCCCATCTCGTCGTCCAATCGAACTGGGATCAGAAGCCGCTCTACGATGTTATCGCGACGATCAAGGGCGCGGTGTGGCCTGATCAGTGGGTGATCCGCGGCAACCACCGCGACGGCTGGGTCTATGGGGCGGAGGATCCACTCTCCGACCAGACCGCCCTGATGGAGGAGGCCAAATCCATCGGCGCCTTGCTCAAGACCGGCTGGCGGCCCAAGCGAACCCTGATCTACACGAGCTGGGACGGCGAGGAGCCGGGCCTGCTGGGGTCCACCGAATGGGCCGAGACCCACGCCAAGGATCTGCGGGCCAAGGCGGTCCTCTATATCAACTCGGACGGCAACAATCGCGGCTTCCTGCGGGTGGACGCCAGCTATGCGGCGGAGCGTCTGGCCGACCAGATCGGCGCCGAAGTCACCGACCCGGAAACCGGGGCCAGCGCGCGGGACCGGGCGGCGGCGGCGCTCCAGGTGGCCGCCCTCGCCCCGGGCGCGACCGAGGAGGTGAAGGCGAGGGCCAGGAAGGCGGCGGCCGGCGGCGACCTGCCGGTGGGCGACATGGGAGCCGGCTCGGACTATTCGGTGTTCGTCCAGCACCTGGGCGTCGCTTCCCTGAACATCGCCTATGAGGGCGAAGGCCAATCGGCCGGCGTCTATCATTCCGCCTACGACACCTTCGAACACTATGAGCGGTTCGGCGATCCGGGCATGGTCTACGGCGTGGTGCTGGCCAAGACCGGCGGGCGCCTTGCCCTGCGCGCCGCCGACGCCGATCTCCTGCCCTTCCAGTATGGCGATTTCGCCGAAACGGTGGGCGACGAGGTGGCCGAACTGAAGAAGTTGCTGCTCACCGAGCGCGAACGGGCGGCGACGGTGGACAGGCTCCTGGACCAGAAGGCCTTCGCCCTGGCCGCCGATCCCACCGTCTCCTCCGGGCCGCCCGACCGCGAGGCCGAGGTCCCCGTCCTCGACTTCGCCCCCCTCGACACCGCCGTCGCCCGCCTGAAAGTCAGCGCCGCCGCCTACGACCAAGCGGCCGCCGTTGGGGCGTCCCAGGCGCCCGACAGGCTGGCCAAGGCCAACGCCGTCCTGCAGGGCGTCGAACAGGCAATGACGGATGGGCGCGGCCTGCCCGGCCGTCCGTGGTATCGCCACCTGATTTACGCGCCGGGCCTGCTCACCGGTTACGGCGCTAAGACCCTGCCGGGTGTACGTGAAGCCATCGAGGGGCGACGCTGGGCGGAGGCCACGGACTATATAGGGCGTACGGCCGTGGTCCTGGACGCTGTGAGTGCGAAGCTGGACGAGGCGGCGGCGCTTCTGGCGGGATGAGGTATTGCGCTCTCGGGAGAGTCATTATATCATTACGTAAATAATGGATTCAGAGGCGACCCATGGCGCAAGTCGTGACCATCAACCGCCCAGAGGTGGTGGCGCTCATTGAAGAGGCCGCCAGCAGGCTGACTGGCGGAAACAAGACCCGGGCTGTCGGCGTGGCGATTCGTCGATTGCTCGACGAGAACGCCCGCGCGCAGTCCTTGTTCGGAGCTCACCGCGGCTCGGTTCGGGTTCGCGACGGAGTCGATCTCACCGCCCCTGCTCTGGATGTCGAGCCTGACGCCGCGAGCGGGGCGGAAATCCAACGGTGAGCGAAGGTCTGCTGCTAGACACCCACATCGCCCTTTGGCTCGACGGCGGCGACGAAAAACTGCGCCCCCCGACCCGCACGCTGATCGACGACTGTCGGCTAGGCGGCGGAACGATCTTCTTGAGCGCCGTCAGCGCCTGGGAGATCGCTCTGCTGATCGACAGCGGGCGGATTGATCTCGACCTTCCCGTCGCCGCATGGGTGGATCGCTTCCTGGCGCGGCCGGGCGTCGAGGCCGCCCCGCTCGACTGCCGCGCGGCGTCCAGGGCCTATGAATGGCGCCATCTTGAGCAGCGCGACCCGGCCGACCGCCTTCTGATCGCAACCTCGATCGAACTTCGCTGCCCAATGGTCACCTACGACGAGCGAATCACGCGCTTCGGCCAGGATCATGGGCGGCAATACGGGTTCACCGTCGCCTGACCCTGGTTTCCGCGCTAAGGGAGCGCGGCATGATCCGCCAGCGCCGCACTCGCATCGTCGCCACTCTGGGCCCCGCCAGCCAGGCCCCGGCCATGGTGGCGCAACTGGCGCGGATCGGCGTTGATGTGTTCCGCCTCAATTTCAGCCACGGCGCGCACGCCGATCACGCTGCGGCCCTGAAGGCGGTGCGGGCTGCCGAAGGGGCGGTGGGGCGTCCGCTGGCGGTGCTGGGCGATCTGCAGGGACCGAAGTTTCGCCTGGGCCGGTTCGCCGGCGGCGCCATCGCCATCGCGCGAGGCCAGAGGCTGCGGCTCGACTTGGACGGGGCGCTGGGCGATGGCCGCCGGGTTCAGCTTCCCCACCCCGAGATGTTCAGGGTGTTCGAGCGCGGCGTCGAGGTGGTGCTGGACGACGGCAAGGTGCGCCTGGTGGTGGTTTCGGTGGGCAAGGACTTCGCCGAGGTGAAGGTGATAAGCGGCGAGGCGCTCTCCGACCACAAGGGCATAGCCGTCCCCGGCGCGACGATCCCGGTCCCGGCGATGACCGCCAAGGACCGCGCCGATCTCGACTTCGCCCTGCGCATCGGCGTCGACTGGATCGCCCTGTCGTTTGTGCAGCGCGCCGCCGACATGGCCGACCTGCGCCAGTTGGTAAGCGGTCGGGCCTCGATCCTGGCCAAGATCGAAAAGCCGGCCGCCCTGACCGACCTTGAAGCGATCCTGGATGTGAGCGACGGGCTGATGGTGGCGCGCGGCGACCTGGGGGTGGAGCTGGCCCCCGAGGACGTGCCGGTGGCCCAGAAGACCATCGTGCGGGCGGCCAGGCGGCGCGGCGCGCCGGTGATCATCGCCACCCAGATGCTCGATTCGATGACCGTCAACGCCTCGCCGACCCGCGCCGAGGCGTCCGATGTCGCTAACGGCGTCTATGAGGGCGCCGACGCCCTGATGCTGTCGGGGGAAACGGCGGCCGGCGCCTGGCCGCGCGAGGCGGTGGCGATGATGGACGCCATCATCCGCAAGGCCGAAGCCGACCCCATGTGGCCGAGTCTGATGCGGGCCGAACATGGAACGGACAACGACGAGGACGTCGACGCCCTGATCGCCGCCGCCACCCGCGCGGCCGAGGCGCGCTCCACCGCCTGCCTGGTCGCCTACACCACCACCGGGGCCACGGCGCGGCGCCTGGCGCGGGAGCGTCCGGCCCACCCGATCCTGGCCATCGCTCCCGACGAAGGCGTGGCGCGGCGGCTGGGCCTGGTCTGGGGCGTGGAGCCCCGCGTCGCCTCCCAGCCGCGCGGCGTCGCCGCCATGACCGACGAGGCGGCGCATCTGGCCGCCGACCTCGGCCTGGCCGCCCCCGGCGCGCGCGTGCTGATCATCGCCGGGCCGCCCATGGGCGCGCCCGGCGCGGCCAACCTGTTGCGTATCGCCCATGCGCCGCGCGGCCGGAGCGCCAAGGCCGCTCCCGAATCCCTGGAACCGACCGCCGCCGCGAACGCTAACCGCTAGCCGTTTGCTCAAGCTCTGCTAGGGTCGGGGCGTGGACGGCCGATCGCTGGGATCGGCGACGAGAAGGGGCCTTGCGCCAGAGCGACGCCGACGCATGGATCAGCCCGCCGATTTTCATCTCGACGAGACCGAACACGGGAAGACCGCCGTCCTCACTGGCGACTGGACGGCCGTGGACATGGGGCTGGCCCCCGAGCGGCTGCGCGAGGCGATCAGGGGCGGCGAGGCGGCGACGATCGATCTGACCAAGATGGACCGATGCGACACCTCTGGCGCCTATGGAGTCCTGCGGGCTTCGGAAGGGTTCGCCGACGGCGGGCGGATCGTCGCCACCCCGCAAATCGACCGCCTGCTGGACCTGGTTCGAAAAGCGCGCGAGGTTGGACCGACGCCCGCCGCGCGTCACCGTTCGGTCTACGATCTCTTCGAGCGTATCGGCCGCGGGGTGGTCGATATCGGGCTCACCGTTGTCGATACGCTGGTCTTCAACGGGCATCTGCTGATCGCCACGTGGCGCGCGGCGATGAACCCGCGCCGGATCCGCTGGGCTTCGATCTTCTCGCTGGCCGAGCGGGCCGGCCTGGACGCCATGCCGATCGTCGCGGTCACCACCTTCTTCATCGGCGCGGTGGTCGGTCTGCTGGGAGCGAACCTGCTCGCCAAGTTCGGCGCCCAGGTGTTCGCGGTGGAGCTGATCGGCGTCTCGGTGCTACGCGAGTTCAACATCCTGATCACCGCCCTGCTGCTGGCCGGCCGATCGGCCTCCTCGTTCGCCGCCGAGATCGGGGCGATGAAGATGAACCAGGAGATCGACGCCATGCAGGTGCTGGGAGTCGATCCCTTCGACGCCCTGGTGTTCCCCAGGTTCATGGCCCTGCTGCTGACCATACCCCTCCTGACCTTCGTCGCCACCCTGGCCGGACTGGCGGGGGGTCTGGCGGTGACGTGGTCTGTGCTCGGCATCGGTCCGACGGTGTTCTTCCAGCGCCTGATCGACAATGTCGGGCCGATCTCGTTCTGGGTGGGCATGTCGAAGGCCCCGGTGATGGCGGTGGTGATCGCCGGCATCGGCTGCCGCCAGGGCCTGGATGTGGGCGGGGACGTCGAGTCCCTGGGGCGCAAGGTGACGGCGGCCGTGGTCCACGCCATCTTCGCCGCCATTCTGATCGACGCGGTGTTCGCCCTGATCTACATGAAGCTCAACGTATGACGGCCGAGCGGGAAGACGCCCTGGATGAAGATGTCCTGGATATGGACGTCCCGCCCATCGAGGTGCGCGGGCTCCTCTCCCGGTTCGGCGACAACATCATCCATGAGGATCTCAACCTGACCGTTCCGCGCGGCAAGGTGGTCGGAGTGGTCGGCGGATCGGGGTCGGGCAAATCGGTCCTGCTCAACACCATCATCGGTCTTCGAGAGCCGCAGGGTGGTTCGGTGCGCATTTTCGGTCAGGACATCCGCTACGCCAAGCGCCGGCAGTGGACGGCCATTGAGCGGCGCTGGGGCGTTCTGTTCCAGGCCGGCGCCCTGTGGTCGAATCTCACCGTCAAGGAAAACGTTTCGGCCCCGATGTTCGAACACACCGACATGAAGAAAGACGAGGTCGGGGAACTCGCCGACCTCAAGATCGCCCTGGCCGGCCTGCCGGCGGGAACCGGCGCCCTGAAGCCCTCGGAGCTTTCGGGCGGCATGATCAAGCGCGCCGGCCTAGCCCGCGCCCTGGCCCTGGATCCGGAACTGCTGTTTCTGGACGAGCCGACCTCGGGCCTCGATCCGATCAGCGCCGCGGCGTTCGACGAGCTGATCCACGACCTGTCGAAAAGCCTCAAGCTGACCGTGTTCATGATCACCCACGACCTGGACAGTCTCTATACGATCACCGACGAGGTGGCCGTGATCGCCGACAAGAAGGTGGTGGCCATGGCCCCGGTGCGAGAACTCGAACACTCCGACCATCCCTGGATCAAGAGCTATTTCCAGGGCGCGCGGGGCCGCGCCGCGGCCAAGATGGACGCGAGCATGCACGAGCAGGGAGCCCACTGAAAATGGAGCGCAACGCCAACTACGCCCTGGTCGGCCTGATCTCGGCGATCATCTCGGTCGGCCTGGTGGTGTTCGTCGTCTGGCTGGCCGGATCGGGCCTGAACCGCGACTACGATCTCTACGACATCGTCTTCCAGGGTCCGGTGCGCGGCCTTTCCCAGGGCGCGGAAGTCCATTTCAACGGCATCAAGGTCGGCGATGTCAGCAAGATTTCGCTCGATCCCAGCGATTCGCGCCTAGTCATCGCCAGGGTCAAGGTCACTTCGGACGTGCCGATCCGGCAGGACTCCTACGCGACTCTCGAGCCGATGGGCATCACCGGGGTCAACCTGGTGCAGATCACCGCCGGCACCGCCTCCAAACCCCTGTTGAAAAACACGGTGCCGAGCGGCGTCGTCCCGCGCATGAAGAGCCAGAAGGACGCCTTGTCCGATCTGCTGGCCGGCGGCGGGTTCATCGTCCAGCGGACGGTGGAAGTGCTGGACCGGGTCAACCGGGTGTTTTCCGACGAGAATATCAAGACGCTCAGCGCCACGATGAGCGATGTCCAGGCGGTCACCGCCGAGCTTCGCGAGCGCAAGTCGATCATCGCCGACGCCCAGAAGACCATGCAGAACGCCGCCGACGCCGCGGCGCAGATCCGCGATCTGGCCAAGTCCAGCCAGGCGCTGGTCAACGGCGACGGCAAGCGCACCATGGCCAAGCTCGGCGACGCCGCCGACCAGATCGAGGGCGCCGCCAAGGGCCTGCACGTCATGATCGACAAGCTGCAGGGCCCCACGGAAGACTTCGCCGCCAATGGCCTTCCGGAATTGAGCGGCGCCATCGCCAGTCTGCAGCGCACCCTCGACCATCTCGATCAGGTGCTGGGCGAAGTTCAAACCAACCCCCGCGGCCTGGTTGGCAAAGCGCCGGCCAAACAAATCGAGGTGAAGCCATGACCCTCCTTCGCCCGCTCGCGCGCGGCTTGGCCGTCGCCCTGCTCGGCGCCCTGCTGGCCGGCTGCATCTCGTTGCTTCCCAAGCAGAAGCCGGCCCAGCTCTATCGCTTCGGCGTGTCCGCCCCGCCGACCGCCCCGCGCCTCTCGGGCCCGGCGCGCTTCTCCGTCCAGGCCGTGCCGATAGGCTTTGCCGCCGCCGCCGCCGGCGACACCATTCTCACCATCACCGGCGACGAGGCCGCCTATATCGCCGGCTCGCGCTGGGTGACTTCGGCCAGCTCATTGTTCGACGCGGCCGTCACGCGCGCCTTCGACGCCGACGGAGGGCCGGCCAGGCTGATACCGCGCGGCGAGGCGGTGCGCCCCGACTACGCCTTGAAACTGGACGTCCGCACCTTCGAGGCGCGTTACGACCATGGCCAAGCGGCGGCGCCGACAATCGTGGTCGAACTCTACGCCGGCCTCGTGCGCCGCTCCAGCGAGGCCGTCGCCCCGCCGCCCGCCGAACGCATCTTCCAGGCCAGCGTCCCGGCCAGCGAGAACCGCGCCGGCGCCATCGCGGCGGCCTTCGATTCGGCGGTGCGCAAGGTGTTGGGCGACATGGTCGCCTGGGTGGACGCCAAGGGGGCCTGACCGCGGATTGCAAATGAGCAACGCCGCTCTCACGCTGATCGGCCGCCGTGACCTTCTGGCGCTTGCCGGATTGGCCCCGCTGGCGATCGGCGCGCCCGGTCTGGCCCGCGCGGCCGACGCCGGCGTCTCTGGCAAGCCCGACCATATGTTGCGCATCGCCAGCGGACTTGTCGAACTCGCGCCCGACCGCATCGTCTCGACCACTCTCTACGACGGCCAGTTTCCAGGTCCGCTCCTGCGCTTCCAAGAGGGTCGCCCGACAATCGTCGACATCCATAATGACACCGACACACCCGAACTCGTCCATTGGCACGGGCAAACGATTCCCAGCGGCGTCGATGGCGCCTTCGAAGAGGGGACGCCCTTCGTGCCGGCCCACGGGATGCGCAGGGTCGCTTTCGCTCCGAAGCCGGCCGGCTTCCGCTTCGCCCACACCCACGTGATCGCCGGCGGCGATCTGGGACGCGGCGCCTACACCGGCCAATCGGCCCCGGTCTACATCGAGCCCAGGAACGAACCCGGCGCCTACGACCGCGAAGTGTTCCTCGTCCTCAAGGAGTTCGCGCCCACCTTCAGCCGCGGCGGCGATATGGCCATGGGCTTTCTGGCCGGCGCGCCGATCCCGGCTCTCGAGGCCATGGGCAATGCCGCCGACCAGGCGGCCGGGAGCGGGCCCAAGGGCTATGAGGTCGGCTACGACCTTTTCAGCATCAACGGAAAGATGCTCGGACACGGCGAGCCGATCCGGGTGAGGGCCGGCGAGCGGGTTTTGTTCCACATTCTCAACGCGAGCGCCGGCGAAACACGCAGTCTCGCGATGCCGGGCCATGTCTTCAAGGTGGTGGCGCTGGACGGCAACCCCGTGCCGACACCGGCGGAGGTTCCGGTGCTCTGGCTCGGTACGGCCGAGCGCATCTGCGCGATCGTCGAGATGAGCAACCCGGGCGTCTGGGTGCTCGGCGATCTGGACGACGACGATCGCCGGAGGGGCATGGGGATCGTGGTCGAATACGCCGGTCACGCGGGCAAGCCGCAATGGGTGAAGCCGCGGCCGGCGCGCTGGGATTATGGACGCTTCGGAAAGCTGGCGGCTGGGCTCGGCCCGGCGCCGGACGAGACGATCGAAATGACGTTCGTCAAGCACAACGGCGCCGATCACGGCTTCAACCGCTGGACGATCAACGGCGACGCCTTCTCCATGGCGACGATGAAGCCGATGTACGAGATCCATGCCGGACGCCGCTATCGGCTGAAATTCCGCAACGCCAGCGACGACATCCACCCCCTCCATCTGCATCGCCATAGCTTCGAGCTGACCCGGATAGCCGGCCGGCCGACGGCTGGAGTGATCAAGGACGTGGTGATGCTGGGCGGCTTCCAGGAACTCGAGGTCGATTTCACCGCCGACAACCCGGGGCTCACCCTGTTTCACTGCCACCAGCAGCTGCACATGGACTTCGGATTCATGGCGCTGTTCAAATACGTCTAGGCGCCCTGGCGGCGGGGCTCGTTTCACCGGGGGTTCACGCTTGAAACGACGCCGCGACGCCCCCTGCGTCACGGCACGAGAAAGAGCGCCGCGGAAGGTCTCCCCCGCCGCGCTTCGCTCGCAGGGGAGGATGGAAGAAACCCAAGCGTCCGGGCGCGCGCGAGTCAGAGCCGCCCGGCGCGCTTGCCGAATTTGCGGATGATCCGGCCAAGCCGCAATTCCTGAACCGCGGCGGCGGCTTCGGCCCAGCCGAACCATTGGCTGGTGCGCTGATGCTTCTCCGGCCAATCCTCCTCCTGCGCGATCACGCGAAGGGGGAAAACCTTGACTTTGCACGGCCGGCCGAGCCCCGATTTGAGGTATTTCACGTATGGATAGGCCCCGAACGGGGCCTGGGCGATTTCCCCGACCACGCCGGCCTCCTCGAACGCTTCGCGAGCCGCCGCCTCCCACGGGGCCTTCCCCTTCATCGGCCAGCCTTTCGGAATCACCCAGCGCCCGGTTTCGCGCGAGGTGATGAGGAGGATTTCGACCGTTCCCGCGACGCGGTACGGCAGCGCCGCATATTGCGGGCGGCCCTTAAGGATGGCCCTCTTTGGGCCCCGGCCCGCGGTCTTGGCTGGGGTCTTCAATTCAGGACCAGCCGCGCCGCGTGGTAGCCCAAAGCCGCGATCGCCGCCGACATCGGAAGGGTGATCACCCAGGCGATGACGATATCCTTGGCGACGCCCCAGCGAACGGCCGAGGCGCGCTTGGCTGCGCCAACCCCGATGATCGCTCCGGTGATGGTGTGGGTGGTCGAGACGGGCACGCCGATCCAAGTGGCCAGAAAAACTGTGGCCGCCCCGCCGGTCTCGGCGCAGAAACCTTGCATCGGTGTAAGCCGGGTGATTTTCGAGCCCATGGTCTTCACGATGCGCCAGCCCCCGGCGAGGGTGCCCAGCGCCATGGCGGCCTGGCAAGCCAGCACCACCCACAGCGGCACGTGGAAATGACCGCCCATCCGGCCGTGCGCATAGAGCAGCACGGCGATGATCCCCATGGTTTTCTGAGCATCGTTGCCGCCATGACTTAGGGAATAGAGCGAGGCGGAGACAAATTGGAGGCGACGAAAGAGGCCGCCGACCGCGCCGGGTGTCTGACGCACGAACAACCAGGAAACCGCCAACACCAGCAGCACCGCGAGAAGAAATCCAAGCAGGGGCGAGAGGACGATGCCGAGGGTGGTCTTCACAAGGCCGCCCAGGACGACCGCGTGGAAGCCCGCCTTCGCCACGCCCGCGCCCACCAGGCCGCCGATCAGAGCGTGCGAGCTGCTGGACGGAATTGCGGCCATCCAGGTCAACACATTCCACGCGATGGCGCCGAAGAGCGCGCCGAAGATCACCGCGTCATCGACGAGGCTGGGGGCCACGATGCCGGTCCCGACGGTATTGGCCACATGCAGGCCGAAGAAAAGAAACGCGATGAAGTTGAAAAACGCCGCCCACATGACCGCGTAGCGAGCCGGCAACACCCGGGTGGAGACCACCGTGGCGATGGAATTGGCCGCGTCGTGCAGGCCGTTCAGGAAATCGAACGCCAGGGCGACGACGATCAGGAAAAGGAGAGCGGGGCTCAGCCCTGACAGCGCCACGTCGAGTTTTCCGATTGCCAGCAAAGGGGTTCAGACGTTCTCAATCACGATTCCACTGATCTGGTTGGCCACGTCCTCGAAGCGGTCCATCACCTTTTCGAGGTGGCTGTAGATATCGACGCCGACGATGAACTCCATGGCGTCGCTGGCGCGATGTTCGACAAAGAGCGCCTTGCGGCCTTCGTCGTACAGCCGGTCGGCCGTCTCCTCGATCTGGGCGATCTCCTCGGCGATGGCGTTCAGGCGGGCGGTGTTCTGGCGCATGGCGGCTAGAAGTTCGACCGCCTCGAGGGTCAAGCGGGCGGCATGGATGATGATGTCGGCCATCTCCCGCATCCGCGGCTCGAAGCGGCCCACCTCGAAGAGGGTGACGGTCTTGGCGGTTTTCAGCATCTGGTCGATGGCGTCATCCAGCGAGGTCACGAGATCTTGGACGTCGCTCCGATCGAACGGGGTGATGAAGTTGCGGCGGACGGCCAGCAGGACCTCACGGGTGATGGCGTCGGCCTCGTCCTCATGGCGGGCGATCGCCGCGCAGGCCTCGGGCGCCCCCTCGCCGCCGTTGAGCAGAACGCGCAGCGATTCCGCGCCGGCCACCAAGGTCATGGCGTGGCGGCGAAACAGGCCGAAGAGCCGATCTTCCCTTGGCATCAGCGCCTGGAACCAGCCGAGCATCGCCATGTCTCCTCGTCGATGGGCGTTCGCCCCAGTGGATCGTTGACCTAGAGCAAACTCCGTTCAGACGGAATCGTCTGAACGGAGATAATTTGCTCTAGAATCAAAAGTGTAGAGCCTGATTCAACGTTCGCATCTGTTCCGTGCAAACGCATCAGGCTCTAAGCCAGCCCATGCAGCCGCTTGGCCGCGGTGACCGTATTGTCGAGCAGGCAGGCCACGGTCATCAAGCCGACGCCGCCTGGGACCGGGGTGATCCAGCCGGCCACCTTGGACGCCTCCTTGAAGGCCACATCGCCGACCACCTTGGTCCTGCCTTGCGCCGCCAGATGCGGATCGCGGAACGGCACGCGGTTGATTCCGACGTCGATGACCGCCGCGCCCGGCTTGATCCAGTCGCCGCGCACCATCCCGGGACGGCCCACGGCCGCCAACAGGATATCGCCCTGACGGCAGAGGGCAGGCAGGTTTCGGGTCTTCGAGTGGGCCATGGTCACCGTGCAGTCGGCGGCCAGAAGGAGCTGCGCCGCGGGCCGGCCCACCAGAGGCGAGCGGCCGACCACCACCGCGTGCAGGCCCGCCAGGCTCCCCAGCGTCTCGCGCAGCAGGATCAGGCAACCGAGCGGCGTACAGGGGGTCAACGCGGCCCGCCCGACCGCCAGGCGCCCGGCGTTGACCACGGTGAGCCCGTCCACGTCCTTGTCCGGGTCGAGCGCCTCCAGCACCGCGGCGGCGTCGATGGCGGGCGGAAGCGGCAGCTGGACGAGGATGCCGTGGATCGTGGGATCGGCGTTGAGCGTCTTCACCAGCGCCACCACCTCGCCTTGCGAGGCTTCGGCGGCCAGCCGGTGCGTCACCGAATGCATGCCAGCCGCCAAGCTCTGCTCGCCCTTGGCGCGCACATAGATCTGGCTGGCGGGGTCGTCGCCGACCAGGACCACGGCGAGTCCCGGCCGCAGCCCCTCTTTCGCCTTCAGCCGCGCCACCTCGGCGGCGACGCGCGCGATGAGGGCCCGGGCGTGGGTCCTTCCGTCGATGATGCGGGCCTCGGCCAAACGCGACTCCGTGAGTGGTGCGAAGGTCCGGCCTAGCCGCTTGGGCATCGCTAAGCAATCGAGGCGTCAGTCGGCGCCGAACAGGGAATCGAAGGGGTCGAGTTTGCCGGCCTGGACATCGGCCAGGCTCACCGGAGGCCAGCCGACCTGGCCGGCGGCGCTCGCCCGCCAGGCGAGGACGACCTCGTCGCGCAGCTCCGAGGCTCCGGCGGCCAGACGCCGGGCCGCGAAGGCCCGCCAGCGCGCGTCGCCGCCGGCGAAGGGCCGCGCCTTGTAGAGTTCATAGAACGGGGTGACCGCCCGGTTTGTGGCGGCCAGATAGGTCTCCACCCGCTGCTCGATCGGGCAGCGGCAGTCGGAATAGGGCGTCATATCGGCGCGCACCGCGCCGACGCTGACAAAATCGCGCACGAAGATTCCCTCGAACGGCGCGTGGACGCGATCCTGGGTGAAGCCGCGCGGATTGGGAAAGGGGCCCCAGCCGTTGAAATGTTCGCTCACATGCAGGGGCTGGCTGCCGTCGCCCACGTAATGTCCCAGAACGCCCAGATCGCGCAGGATGAGGGCTTGGCGCGCCTGGGCGTCGCCGGCGAACCAGGCTCGGTGGGACGGGTCGGCCACCGTCCTCGCCGCGGCGGTATCGACGCGCCAATAGGCGAAATCCTTGGTGAGTTGCTGCCAGGCGTCGACAATCGCATAAGGAAGCCAGCCGGCCTTCCAACTGTCGGCGCCCACGGCGCGCAGGGCGGTGTCGTAGGCCTCCCGGGTCGCGGGCAGCGCATCCAGCGCCGGGCCGCCAAGCACCCGGCCGTCGTCGCCGAGATCGAGAAAATGAGCCGGATCGCGCTCGGAGTCGTGGACCTTCCCCGCTCCCTTCCACCGATCCGGCTCGCGGGCCAGTTCCCCCACCGCCTGAACAGCCCCCGCCGAGCGCAGAAACGCCGGCAGCTCGCCCGGCAAGGTAGCAATGGCCAGACGGCCGATGATCCGATGTCCGGTGGAGCCCCAGGCCAGGGCGTGGCCGGCGAAGAGCGCGGCGCCCGCCAGGCTCAGGACCAGACGACTTGCACGGCGAATCAGGCGGCGGTTCATTCCTGGGTCTTCCCGACGGGCGGCGAGACTCTCGTCATGGGCCATGACGCCCGGCGCGACAAGAGCGATGGCCGCGCGTCGGCGTGGCCGGTCGATCACAGGAACTTGAGACCCGCGAATGGGCGGCGGCGAGTGGGGCCGCGCACATCGCGGGCAACCTGCGAGTATCGCGTTATGTACAGGGAAAAAATACGATTCCGCCGGCGCGCGGTGATCTCGACGTCATTGGCGGCGCACCCGGTCGCGACAGTTTCGACTCTGGAAGATCGGCGATTTTGGGTTGCGTCACCCTGCCGCCTTGGCTAGGCCTGCCCCCGCATTTGCCGATACGCAACGGATGGGGGCGCGCTTGAAGCGTATCCTGGCCTGCCTGACCGCTCTGACGGTGGCGCTTTCGACGACCGCCGCGAGCGCCGAAACCAGCGATCCGATCGGCGATCTGATCGGCGCGGTGGCCGCGACGATCCAGCCGATTCTGGCCACCTTCGGTCTCAAGGTGACGCTCTACCACGCCGGCGGTCACGGCATCGGCGCTCGTGATTCCCTGGGCTGCAAAGTCGTTCCGATGCGCACGGCGGCCGTGGATGGGGTGACGGTTCGCCGCCACGAGCTTTTGTTCATCAAGGAAACCGTCGGCCTGCCCATGCCCGACGGTCGCCGCCACGACGGCTATTGGTATGCTTCCGATGTCGGCGGGGCTATCCACAAAGGCCGCATCGATCTCTTCACCGGCGACGGCGCGGCCTCCATGGCCCCCCTCATGCCCCTCAACCTCACGACCCTGACGGTGGCCGAAGTCGGCCAGTTCCAGGGCTGCCCCCTGGCCTAGAGCAAGATGGTCCGAGGCGGAATCGCCTCGGAGATGAATCTTGCTCTAAATTCAACGTGTAGAGCCTGATTCACGCCTCGCGTCTCTCCGGCGTGAGGCGATCAGGCTCTGGTCACCGCATCATCGCCGCGACGTTGCCGCCGTCCACGGTGATCACCGCGCCGGTGGTCGCCTCCATCAGGGCCGCGAAGACGAAGGCGCGCGCCACGTCGTCCGCGGTCACTTCTCGCCCAAGCAGATTGCCGGTCACGTAGGCGTCCGGCGCCAGGCCGCGCGACGACGACCGCGTGGCGATCATCGCCTCGGTGAGCAGCCCCGAGCGGATCCGGTCGGGGTTGACGGCGCCCACGCGGACGCCATGGGCGCCCTCTTCGAGGGCGTATTGGCGCATCAGGGCCAGCAGGGCCGCCTTGGGCGTTCCGTAGGCGCCGAAGTCCGGGCCCGGATTCACCGCCTGCTTGGAGGCGTTGAAGAGCAGAACGCCGCCCATGGCCTGGGCGCGCAGGACATGCACGCCAGCCTGGGCGACAGCCTGATGGGCGAAGAAGTTCAGGTCGAAGCTGGCGCGCAGGGCCTCGGGGGCGAGGTCGGCCACCATGCCGGTGGTCGCCGCGCCGGCGTTGGAGACGACGATGTCGATCCCGCCGAACCTCGCGCAGACCGCGGCGAAGGCCGCCTTCACCGCCTCACCGTCGGTGACATCGCAGGCGAGCGCCAGGGCATGACGGCCGATCGTGCGCGCCGCCCTTTGCGCGGCGGCCCCGTCCACATCCAGCACCGCGACCTGGGCGCCCTCGGCGGCGAAGGCGCGGGCGATGGCCGCGCCGATGGCCCCGCCGCCGCCGGTGACCACGGCCACATGCCGCTCCAGCCGCCGCTCACGGGTCGCGCCCAGCTTGGCCTGCTCGAGGGACCAGTATTCCATGTCGAAGGTGTCGGCCTCTCCGAGCGGGGCGAACCGTCCGATCGCCTCGGCGCGCAGCAGAGTGGCGGCCCAGGATTGGGCGATATCGGCCGCCACGGCGGCCTCGGCGGCGCCCCGGCCCACGCCGACGAGGCCGACGCCGGGAATCGCCACCACCCTCGGCAGGGGATCGAGCGGGACCTTGCCGGGGCCGGCGCGGGCGGCGTTTCGGGCGAAATAGGCCTCATAGGCTTCCACGTAAGCGCCCAGGGCGCGCCCAGCCTCTTCGCGCCAAGCCGGCAGGTTTTCGCTCGGCGCCGGCAGCACCAAGGGGAAGCGCTTGGTGCGGATCACATGATCGGGGGTGGCCACGCCCCTGGCTGCCCATTCTCCCAGCCTGGGATCGTCGACCAGCGCCATGATCTCCGGCGTGGCGCGGCGATCGAAGATCCAGCGCGACGGCCAGCGGTCGCCCGCCGCGCCGGCCATGACGCCGCGCAGCACCGGCAGGACATCGGCGGCGGTCGAACCTGGAGAGACCTTCGGCGCCGCCCGAACCGGAGCGGATCGCCGTTCGATGAACGCTTCGGCCAAGGTGACCAGGGCGATCATCCGCTCATAGCTCTGGCGCGCCGTCCCCCCGAACGAGAACAGGCCGTGATTGATCAGCACCAGCCCTTCGAGCCCAGGACGCGTCTCGAAGGCCTCGGCGGCGGCCTTGGCCAGGGCGAATCCCGGCATGACATAGGTTACGCAGGCGATGGCCGGGCCATAGACCTCGGCGATCAGAGGCTCGGCGTTCGGCTGATTGGCCAGGGCCAGAACCGCCATGGCGTGGGTGTGGTCGATGAACTTCTCGGGAATGAAGGCGTGAAGCAGGGTTTCCACCGACGGGTTCGGCGCGGCGGTGTCCATCAGATTCTGGCGCTGGGCGTTGACCATGGCCTCGTCGGTGAGGCTCTCGAGGGCTCGCAGGCGCAACAGGGGCGCGAGGCGCACCGCGGGGTGGCCAGCCGGCTCGATGGTCGCCAGGTCCCAGCCGCTGCCCTTGACGCACAGCACGGCGATTTCCTCGCCGAAGAGGTCGCGGGCGGTCGTCTTGACCGAGGTGTTGCCGCCGCCGTGCAGGACCAGGGTCGGTTCGGCGCCCAGCAGGCGGGCGCTATAGGTGCGAAGGGCGAGATCCTCGCCGACGCCGGCGGCGGCGTAGCGCTCCACGGCGGCGCGAGCGTCGTTCTCGTCCCAGAGACTTTTCATGCGGGGGCCTGCGAAGCCGAATGGCCATCTGGCCTTAGACCGGAGGGCGCGGTCACGCCAGAAGGGCGAGCAGGGCGAAGCTGGCCAGCCAGTGTTCGCCCATGTAGTCGCCGGCGACGTGAGGGAGGCTGGCGGCCAGGTGGCGATCGGCGGCGCCGCGCGCGACGGCGCGCAACGGATCGCCCGGCGCCGCGAAGCCGGCGATACCTCGCCAGCACCAGGCGCGGCTGAAATTGAGGCCGTCCAGATGGGCGATCTTGCCGTCGCCGCGGTCGCTCACCCGCGCCGGATCGAACAGGGTCGCCGGATCGCCCTCCGCCGCGCGGGGCAGGAAGCGCGCCAGCCAGACGCGAAATTCATCCGGCGGCAGGACGCGGCGCATCAATTCGGCCTCGATCAGGGCCGGCGACAGGAAATCGTCGCCCGACGGCTCCCAGGCCTGGCAATCGGCGTCGCCCGCGTACCAGGCGCGCGCCTTGGCGACGATCAGGGCCGCCAGATCTCCATCCCCGGCGACCTCGGCGTATTCGTGCGCCAGGGCCAGGGCGAAGGCGGTGTTGGAGTGGACGCCGGCGCGCACCGGATAGTCGGCCCTGGGCAGGAAGGCGGCAAGGCGGCCCGCCATGGCGTCGGCGAGCGGACGCAGCGCCGCGTCCCATCGGGCGCCCTGGCGGCGAAGTTCCGCCCCCAGCATCAACAGCCACGCCCAGCCGTAGGGACGCTCGAAGCCGCCGCGAGCCGGAGTGTCCAGATAGGCCAGTTCGCCGGCCACTGCTTCGGCGGTGAAGGCCGTGTCGAAGTGGGCGGCGATGTCGGGCGCTTCGGGCAGGTCCGGGAACAGGCGCGTCAGGCGGGCCAGCAGCCAGTGGCCATGGACGCAGCTATGCCAGTCGTAGCTGCCGAAAAAGATCGGGTGCAGCGCCCGCGGCGTCAGCGCGTCGGCTGGCCCGCCGAGAACATGGACGAGGACATTGGGATATTCGCGGTCGACATGGGCCAGGGCGATCTGGGCGAAAGCGGAAGCCAACTGGGGCGTGAGCGCCGGGTCGGTCATCAGAAGCGGAACGCCAGGAAATACATCAGGGCGATGTTGCCGATCAGGACCAAGACGGCCGTCGGCGCCTGAACGGCGATGACGGCGCCCGGCGGCAGATCGAGCAGGGCGGTGGGAACGATGTTGTGCGAGGCCATGGGCGTCATCAGGGTCCCGCAATAACCCGACAGCATGCCAAGCGCCCCCACGATGGCCGCGTCGCCGCCGAAGTGACCGACGATGAGCGGCGCGCCGACTCCGGCGACAAGCACCGGAAAAGCGGCGAAGGCGTTGCCCATGATCATGGTGAAGAGCGCCATCCCCAGGCAATAGACGGTGACCGCCATCAGGCGGCTGTCCGCCGGCAGCCAGCGGGTGATGATCTCGCCGACCGCGTGGCCGACCCCGGCCAGGGTGAAGACGGCGCCCAGAGCGGCCAGAAGCTGGGGAAGGATGGCCGCCCAGCCCACCGAATCCATCAGCCGGCGCGCCTCCTGCGGGGCGGCCGCGGGCGCGGGGCGCAGCATGGCCAGGGCGACGGCCAGAGCCAGGGCCGCGCCGAACGCCATGGAGATCACCGTCACCTGGGCCGGGTCGACCGCCGGCGCGCCGCCGATCTCGATCCGGGGCAGGATGAGCGTCCCGACCAGCGCCGCCAGCGGAACGATGAGGATGGGCAGGAACAGCCGATTGCCCCAGTGCGCCGCGCTGGCCAGGCGCTGCGGCGCCGTGGTGGTGGCCGGTCTGGTGACGCCGAGGCCGCCCACCGCGCCGATCGCCACCATGGCGATGACCAGCACGCCGTTGCCAAGGTCGCCCAGGGCGTCACCGGCCAGAAAGCTCACGGCGAAGAGGCCCCAGAAGGCGGTGTTGTTCCAGCGTTTGGCGTTGCCGCGGTCGAACGCGCTGAAGACGGCGATGGCGGCGAACACGACGCCGGCCAGGGCCAAGGCGGCCTGAACGCGGATCATGAGGCGGCGTCGGCCGGCGCCGTCCCGTCGGCGCGGCGCAGGCGGCGATCCAGCAGCGCCAGGCGCGCCATGTGGATCGCGAAGGCCAGGACCGCCGTGGGCGCGGCCCACAACGCCACGCGCAGGGGCGCGACGGCGACGTGGTTCTGTTGCAGGACGGCCTGAATCAGCAACACCGAGCCAAGGGCCACGAAAATATCCTCGCCGAAGAAGGCGCCGATGTTGTCGACGGCGGCGGCGTGGGCGCGGATCAGATTGCGCCTGGCCGGGTCGGCGGGACCGTGCAGGCGCTCATCGGCCGCCTCGGCCATCGGGGCGAGAAGCGGGCGGACCATGGCCGCGTGTCCGCCCAGGGAGAGCAGGCCCAGAGCCGCGGTGAGCTGGCGCAAGGTCAGATAGGCGGCCAGCAGCCGCCCCACCGTAACCGCCGCCAGGCGCTCCACCGCGGCGCGGGCGCGGACCTGAAGTCCGGCCCGCTCGAGCACCCCGATCACCGGCAGAACCAGAAAGACCACGCTGATGTAGCGCGCGTCGTTGAACGCCTTGCCGAGGGCGGAAACGACCGTGACCGGATGCAGCCCGCCGGCCAGGCCGGTGACCAGGGCGGCCACCGTCACCACCAGCAACGGGTTGAAGCGCGCCGCCAGGCCGGCCAGCACCACCGCGATCCCGACGAGGCTCATCATCGACGACATCGCCTCTCTCCCGTTCAGCCCCGCGCGGCGTTGATCGCCTTAGAGCCTGTCTCGATCAGGTTGATTCAGCCTGATCGAGAAAACAGGCTCTATCTCAAACACTTGAGCGCTTTCTGATCGCAAAACCAGTTCCCACTTTTGCGGAAAGCGCTCTAGTTCAAATATGGAGCCCGGCCGTTATCCCGGCCCAGAGCGCATTGCCGGCGGCGTTGATCGCCGCTTCGGCGGCGAGCTTCGCGGCGCCCTCCACTTCGTCGGCGACCACGGCCATGAGATCCTTCTGGGCCTGAAACAGGGTTTGCGCCTCCGCCTCGTCGATGGTTCCGGCCGCCAGATCGGCGGCGATTTCCACGCAGTTGTTCGCCGCATCCTTGGCTGAAATCGCCAGCGAGTCCTTGATCTGATTCCACACCCCGCCCGCCGCGCCTTCGGCGGCGCTCAACATGGCGGCCAATACCGCGTTGACGTCCATCGTAGATCTCCCCTATTTCTGACCGCGTTTCTTTAGCAATTCCAGTTTTTCCATCGCCGTAAATTCCTCGTTTATGGTCTTTCTTTCAATAGAATCAAATCCAAGACTCAAATGACCTTGAGATTTGTGCAACGCCTTCGCGCCCTCGAACGTTGCCTGGACATGCTTTATCTGATCGATGGTCTGCTCATTCTTGTCATGCGCGCTGGCGCGAACCAGAAGAGAGTTTAGATCGACTTCTATCTTTCCGTATCCGGAAATGTTCGATTCGTAGGTTCCGGCCGGCTTGCCGTTATCCTCCGACAGTTTCTGAAAAAAGGAGTCTATCTCCTTTTGAGTGGACGTCGCCTGTTGATCGAAGATGTCGTCGTAGCTGCTGACGAATGTCACGCACGCGCAGAGCGCGCTCGCCGCCACGAGCGTCGCCGAATAATTGCCGACCACGCGCCAATTGGGCGCGCGCAATTTAAGATTGCCCATTTGTCGTTCCCCTCCATGCCCTTAAGTCCCGCGCCCCCATGCGTTACCATGCGCGCCGCCCCGCCCAAAGGCCGAAATGTGGGCCACCCCGCGCCTACACAATCGGGGCGATCGGGCCGGTGGGTGGAGGAGGGTTCGCGGCGCCGTTGGCGTTCGGATCCGGCTTTCGCCCAAAAAAGCTGTTGGCGCGGTCCGACAGCCAGAACGCCACGCGATCAGAGAACATTCCGGCCAATACGCCGACCGCGCAAAAGGTCATGAAGTTGGCCTGGCCGGCGTTGAAGGGGGTCGAATTGCCAAGGATCGCCGAGCCGCCTCCCAGGACGATGTAGACGCACACCGAGATCAAGCCGCCGAGAAAGAGGCGCGCCTCGAAATCGCTGCTTGTCGTAAACCCCATTTTGTCCTGCGGATAAACCATGAGAACCAGGGTGATCAGCAAGGCGCCAAAAATGCCGGAGAAAAAGGCCAGGATAATCTGCATCATCGAGGGCGGGAAGTCGGCCAGGACGCCGCCGCCCAGCATCCAGGAGCCGCGAATGACGCTGAGCTCGCCAAAATCCCGCTGAAGCTCCGCCGTCTCGTCCAAAAGCTTGGTCTTGCCATCGATGTCCTGAGTGATGGAATCGAGCTTGTTCCGCAGCCCGGCGAGGGCGCGAGCCTCGGCCTGCCATTGACGGTTGGCCTCGCCGAAATTCCCGGTTTGCTGTGTCGCGTTGCTTACCAGGGCGGCGAGACGGCCTTGAATTGCGCCACTGGCCTGGCACTCGAGAACGCCGTTCCAGCGCGCCACTTCATCGGTCAGGCCCGAAAGGTTGCACCCCGCGGTCTTGGCGACGCTGGCGGCGATCGGTTCGAACTGGCCCCAGGCGTCTTCGGAGGCGGCCTTGGCGTCGGCGACGCCGCCGGTCTTTGCCTGGACTTCGGCGCGCAGGCTCTCCTTGTCGACTTGCAGGTGTTTGAGCCGGTCCTGCAACGCCTCGGCGCCCTTCACGAGAACGAGCGCGGAACTGTAGTCGTTCTTGCTCGCGGGAGCGCTCGCCTGAAGAAGCGTGTTGACCCGTTGCTGCGCCGAAGCCGTCATCAGAACGACCAGAAAGAGGTAGGCGACGGCTATCGCCAGAAGCAGGCGGCCGACACCCACCAGGCCCGCCTTCGTCGAAAGGGATTCAGACATCGCTCTGCCGCCTTCCATTTTCCAAGCCCAGGCGCCTTAGGGCGAATCCCGGATGTGAGGGCCCGTTCATGCTTTCAGCGCCGCCACGGCGTCCGCGACGCTGTCGAAGATGTGATCCTCGCCGACCAGATCGCGCAGGCCAAAGCGGGTGAACGCTCTCTGCGCTTCCACCGACTCCAGGCGGGCGAGGGCGAAGGTCACGCCGGCGGTCCGAAGATCGCCGACAAGCGCCTTGAAGACCTGCGCGGCGGTGAAATCGATGTCGATGACGCCGGCCGCCTCGAGGATCAGGAGCTTCACATCGCCCTGGTCCACATGCGCGGCGTGGAGAACCTGGCGACGGAAGGCGTCGGCGTTGAGGAAGGACAGGGCGGCCTGAAAACCCAGCACGACCGGGCCGGGCGGACTGTCGTCCTGGGCCGCCGCGCTATTCGGCCACCATATGGTCGTGCCTGGCAGATTGTGCATGAGCCGAATCTTGGCGCGGGCGCCGGACCACACGCCGTGCAGCAGGGAAAGACCGATGCCGACCGCGACCCCGCTCTCGATAGGCAGGACGACGATGGCGGCGGCGGTCAGCACGATGAGGACGAATTCCGCGCCGCTGGCCTTGAGCACGTCGCGCATCTGACCGATCCGGACAAGGCGCAGGGCGACAAAGAACAGCACGCCGCTCAACGCCGCCTTGGGGACGTGGGTCAGCAGGCCGGCGCCAAAGGCCAGCAGCAGGGCCACGATGGCGACGGCCGCCAACCCAGAGAGTTGCGAACGGCCGCCGCTGCCCACCACGATGGCGGTTCGCGGCGGACTGGCGTTGACCGGAAACGAGCCGAAGAACCCGCTGAGCACGCTGCCGGCCCCCAGGCCGATGTAGTCGCGATCGACATCCGGGTCGGCGCCCGAGGCGGGCGGAAAGGCGCGCGCCGTCGCCGCGGTCTGCACCATGACCACCAGGGCGATGAGGAGGGCCAAGGGCAGCAAAGGCAGGTAGGTGTCGGGACTGGCGGTCGGCAGGGCGAATCTGGGCAGGCCGCCTTGCACGCCGCCCAGAACGGCGACGCCGCGCCCCTGAAGTCCCAGGGCCACGACCGCCCAGGTCGCCAGTCCCAGGCCGATCAGCGGGCCCGGCAGGCGGCCGCTGACGGCATGGGCGCCGACGCTCAGGGCCAGGACTCCGGCGGCGATGGCCAGGGCATAGAGGTTGGCCGATGGCGCCTCGGCCCACAACTGCGCGATCCGGTGCGGCAGGCCGCCCGCCACCGGCGCGACGCCCAGTGCGCCGGGCGTCTGGGAAACGACGATGTGGATGGCGATTCCGGCCAGAAATCCGGTGGTCACCGGAACCGACAGCAGGTCGGCGATCCAGCCCATGCGAAGGGCGCCGGCGACCAGGACGATCGCGCCGACCATGAGGGCGAGCGCCGCGGCCAGGGCGATATATTGCGGCGATCCGGCGCCGGCCATCAGGGCCAGCGTTCCGGCGAAGATCGGCGTGATGGTGGAATCGGCGCCCACCGACATCCGCCGGTTCGATCCGAACAGGAGAAAGGCGAAGGTCCCGGCGATGAAGGCGAAGAAGCCGAACTGAGGCGGCAGCGATCCCAGCCTGGCCGTCGCCATCTGCTCGGGAATGGCGATGGCCGCCAGGGTGACGCCGGCGATGAGATCGGGTCCGATGAAAGGCGCGCGGTAGCCGGCGAACGAACGCAGAACCGGCCAGCGACGGTCCGAGCCCGGCGACTCTTCAGCTTGCGATCCAGTCAACCCCACCGGCCCCTCCTCCATCCGCCGACGCTATTCCGCGCCGGGACGATTTTCCAGAGCGGTTGTTATGGGACAAGCGGGCGAGCTGCGGATGAGGGCGGGCGCCGGAGCGCGGGCGTCCCGCCCGCCCCTTCCGCTGCGTCGGCGGCTTTGAGGCTATCAGAGCGGGCGGGACGCCCGCGCTCCGAATGCCGACGGGAACAGCGGCGGTCGCGAGTCGTTGGGCTCACTACCAGCACGACAAGGGGCGCCGCTCGCAGATGACCATCGCCGACAGCCGCGCCGCCGACGCCTTGAAGGGTCGTATCGTCGTGGTGCTCAACACCGCCAGCGGCGGTTGGGACGCGCAGGCCGAGGGCCGCGCCAAGGAAATCTTCGCCGCCGCCGGCCATGCGCACGCGCAGGTCGCCAGCGTCGCGCCGGGCGATATCGACGCGGCGCTGACCCAGGCCGTCGGGGCCGCGGACGTGCTAGTGGTGCTGGGCGGTGACGGGACGATCCGCGCGGCGGCCGCCCGGTGCGCCGGCTTTTCGGGCTTTCTCGTGCCGCTGCCCGGAGGCACCATGAATATGTTGCCCAAGGCGCTCTATGGGGCCAGGACGTGGACGCAGGCACTGGCCGACACCCTGGCGGACCCCGAGATTCACCCCGTCAGCGGCGGCAAGGCCGGCCAACACGCGTTCTTCGTCGCCGCCCTGTTGGGCGGTCCGACCCTGTGGGCGGACGCCCGTGAGGCGGTCCGGGCCGGCCATCTCGTCGAGGCGGTCAAGCGCGCGGCGACCGCGTTGCGGCGCAGCTATTCCGAGCCGCTCGACTACGAATTCGGCGACACCTTGCGCGGCGCGGCCGAGGCGGTCGCGGTGGTCTGTCCGCTGATCTCGAAGGTGATGAACGAAGACGAGCGCACGCTCGAGGCGGCGGCCATCGATCCGGAGACGGCGGGCGAGACCCTGCGGCTGGGTTTCCACGCCCTGTTCGACGGCTGGCGGGAGGACCCGACGGTGAAGCGGGCCAAGGTCCGGCGCCTGCGGGTGGCCGGCCACGGCCGTGTGCCGGTGATCCTCGACGGAGAGAAGATGCGCATGGGCCGCGTGGTCGATATCGCCTTCACGCCCCTGGCCTTTCGCGCCCTCGTGCCCGCTCATCGCGAGGCCGCGCCGGAGCCACCTCCGCAACCAACGGCGTGACACTGGCGAGGGGCCGGCGATTATGCTCAGATGCGCGTGAAAGCTAACGCGAGGTCGCCGTGACGGTATTGGATGTTCCTTCCCGAGCCGCCGCGCCGGCCCCCGCATCCGCCTTCCGACCCCTGATTCCCGCCTGGGCCGCCTTGCGCGAACTGACGCCGGTGCCGCTGATCGTCGGCATGCTGCTGGGGATCGTGTTCGGGGCCTCCTCGCTCTATCTGGTGCTCAAGGTCGGCCTGACGGTAAGCGCCTCGATTCCCGTCGCGGTGATCTCCATCACCCTGTTCCGCCTAGCCGGCAGGATGGGCTTTCGCCCGGTCAGCATCCTCGAACACAACATCGTCCAGACCGCTGGCTCGGCGGGAGAATCGATCGCCTTCGGCATCGGGGTGACCATGCCGGCGATCATGATCCTGGGCTTCGATCTGGAGATCGGCCGGGTGATGCTGGTGGCGATTCTGGGCGGCCTGCTGGGCATCCTGATGATGATTCCCCTCCGCCGAGCCTTGATCGTGCAGCAGCACGGAGTCCTGAAATATCCCGAGGGCACCGCCTGCGCCGAAGTTCTGAAGGCCGGCGCGACACCGGAGGAACGCGCGCTCGGCCGCGCCGATACGGAAAGCACCGTCGATCACGAGGCGGTCCAATCGGGCGCGACGGCCATCTTCGCCGGGTTCGGGGCGGGGGTGATCTACAAACTGGCCATGGAGGCGTTCAAGCTGTGGAAGGATATTCCGCAAAAGGTGTTCGGCGCGCCCCTGGCGGCGGGATCGATCTCGGCCGAGATCTCCCCCGAGCTGTTGGGGGTCGGCTACATCATCGGCCCCAGGATCGCCTCGACCATCGCCGCCGGCGGGGTGCTGGCCTATCTGTTCCTCATTCCCGCCATCCGCTTTTTCGGCGCCTCGGCCGGAATCATCGCGCCGGGGACGACGCCGATCGCCCAGATGGGACCGGACGACATCCGCGGCGCCTATGTGCTCTACATCGGGGCCGGCGCGGTGGCGGTGGCCGGGATCATCAGCCTGGTCCGCTCCCTGCCGATGATCTGGCGCGGGATTGCCGGGGGAGTGACCGACTGGCGCGCCCAGCGCAGGGAAACCGTGGCCCGCGAGGCCACCCTTCGCACCGACCAGGATCTTTCGCCCAGGATCGTGGCCATCGGCCTGATCGCCCTGGTGGCCGGCATTCTGCTGGCCCACTCGCTGCGCATGAACATCCTGGGCGCCCTGCTGATCGTGCTCTTCGGCTTCCTGTTCGTCACCGTCTCCTCGCGCCTGACCGGCGAGATCGGCTCCTCGTCCAATCCGATTTCGGGCATGACGGTGGCGACCCTGCTGCTCACCTGCCTGGCCTTTCTGGCGCTCGGCTGGACGGGACCGACCTACTACGTCACCGCCCTGTCGGTGGGCGGCATCGTCTGCGTCGCCGCCTCCAACGGCGGCACCACGTCGCAGGATCTGAAGACCGGCTTTTTGATCGGATCGACGCCGCGCGCCCAGCAGATCGCCATCCTGTGCGGGGCCTTCGCCTCGGCGGTGGTTCTGGGACCGATCCTGCTGGCCCTGAACGACGCCTCAACCGTCTATGTGCCGCTAAGCGCCCAGGCCGTCGCGGCCTCCGCTCCCGCCACCCGCGCCGCCGTCACGCCCGCCGCCGATCCCCAGATCGCGCCGCCGGCCTGGCGCGTGGCGCCCACCGTGCTGGCCACCTTGCCCATCGAACGGATCAAGGGCCCGCAGCACCGCGCCGATCCAGGCGCCTACCGGGTGTTTCAGAAGACGAACGAGATCGGCGGCCCGGCCGGACGCTATCTGATCGACTCAGGCGGCGCGCCCGCCTATCTGGTCGATCCGGGCATCAACGGCACCCACCGGACCCGCCCCGACGGCACCCAGGTCAACAAGTTCGCCGCCCCCAAGGCCACCTTGATGAGCTACATCATCAAGGGCATTCTGAACCAGCAGCTTCCCTGGACCCTGGTCATCCTGGGCGGGATGATCGCGATCATCCTGGAAATGTGCGGCATCGCTTCGCTGGCCTTCGCGGTGGGGGTCTATCTGCCCCTGTCGTCGTCCTCGCCGATCTTCATCGGCGGCGCGGTCCGCTGGCTCGTCGACCGGCATCTGAAGCGCCGCTTCGCCGCCGCCAATCTGACGCCGACTCAGCTCATCGCCGAATCCGACAAGAGCCCGGGGGTGCTGGTGGCCTCCGGCTACATCGCCGGCGGGGCGATCGCCGGCATCGGCATCGCCTTCATGGCCGGCGTCCTCGCCGACTTCAACCAGAAGGTCACCGACTTCATGACGGCGGTCAATCCGTTCTTCGCCGGTCCCTGGTCGGACGCCCTGGCCCTCATCCCCTTCGTCTGTCTGATCGCCGGCCTCTATCTGGCCGGCCGGATGGCCAAGGGCCCCGAGGCGAGCACATCCTCGATCCAGCGGTAGAACATTCGGTGGCTGGTCTCGGCCGCATGATCGCCGACGCCGCGAACGTCACCGTCTTCACCGGCGCGGGCGTCTCCACCGAATCTGGGGTGCCCGATTTTCGCAGCCCCGGCGGGGTCTGGAGCCGGATGAAGCCGATCACCTTCCAGGACTTCACAGCCAGCGAGGCGGCGCGCCGCGAAGCCTGGACGCGGGCCTTCACCGGCGCGGCCGGCTGGACCGGCGCGGCGCCCAACGCCGGGCACCATGCCGTCGCGCGCCTTGTCGCCAAGGGCAAGGTTGGCGCGGTTATCACCCAGAACGTCGATAATCTGCACCAGGATTCGGGGGTGCCCGAAGGCCGGGTGATCGAGCTGCATGGCAACGCCAGCTACGCGACCTGCCTCGCCTGCGGCCTGCGCCACGAACTCGCCGAGCTGAAGGCGCCCTTTCTCGAACGCGGCGACATCCCCGCCTGCCGGGCCTGCGGCGGTCTGGTGAAAACCGCGACCATCTCGTTCGGCCAGCCGATGCCGGAAGCGGCCATGGCCCGCGCCCGCGCCGCCACACTGGCCTGCGATCTCTTCCTGGTTCTGGGCTCGTCCCTGGTGGTCTTTCCCGCCGCCGGCTTTCCGCTGCAGGCCAAACGCAACGGCGCCAGGCTCGTCATCGTCAATCGCGAGGCGACCGATCAGGACGCTCTGGCCGATCTGGCGCTGCACGCGGAGATCGGGGCGACGATGACGGGCGCAGTCTCGGCCACAGCAGATTGAGCGCCAGGCCACCCAGCACCAGGGCGGCGGCGGCGAGCTTCCAGGCCGGGAGGGGCTCGGCGAGCAGCCAGGCCGAGGCGGCGATGGCGAACACTGGCACCAGCAGGGAGACCGGGGCGACGGTGGCGGCCGGATGGCGGGCCAGCAGCCACGCCCAGGCGGCGTAGGCGAACAGGGTGTTGGCGCCCGACTGCCAGAGCACCGCCGCCCAGGCGGCGGCGTCGGCGTGGCGCAGGGCGCCGGCCATGACCGGCCAGCCCTCGAACACCAGCGACAGGACAAGCAGCGGCGGGATGGCGAAAAGGCTCGACCAGACCATGTAGGCGAGCATGTCGGCGTTTGGACTGCGCCTGGCCACCGTATTGCCGCCCGCCCAGCAAAGGGCGGCGCCCAGGACCATGGCGAGGCCGAGCGGGGTATTGTCCGGCCCGGCGTGGAGGGCGATGACCGCGATGCCGACGGCCGCCAGGACGAGGGCGCCGACCTGGAACGGCGCGACGCGCTCCCCGGTGAGACGCATGGAAAAGCCGATGGTGAACACCACCTGGGCCTGGACGACCAGGGACGCCAGGCCCGGCGAGATATGGCCATCCATGGCGATATAGATCAGGCCGAACTGCCCCGCCCCGATCAGCAACCCATAGGCGGCCAGGTCGCGCCACGGCGCCGCCGGCCGCTTGATGACGAGGGCGGCCGGAACAAAGGCGAAGGCGAAGCGCAGGGTGGCCAGCAGCAGCGGCGGCAGCTCGCGCAGCGCCACCTCGATGACCACGAAGTTCGAACCCCACACGGCCACCACGGCCAGGGCCAGAAGGGCGTGCCGCCACGGCAGGGCGGCAAACGCGGGGCGGGGCGGCGGAGCCATGGGGCGGTTATGGCTTATGGGAGGATTCGTTCAATCGGCGGCCGCCGCGCGTCAACTGGGATTAACGCGCAGGCGTGAGAGCGCCGTTGCAATCGTCTCGCGGATCGGGCCACCTAGTGGATAGAGTCTGACACTTGGCGCCCGCCCACAACCGCCCTTCCCCAACGCGGACGAACGACGCGGCCTTGCCGAGGAGCCGACCTTGCGAAGGTCGCAGATGGGTGGAAAGCGAGCCTTCGGATGTCCTCCGCGAGGACCGCTTTGGGGGGAAAGCCGTCATTCGCTTGGCGGACATATTTGGTCCGCTCACGCCCCCGGAGCGGGCACTAGCCTGTTGCCCAAAAGCGCACCCTCCGAATTTCCCAGAGGGGTAAAGAGCGGGCCTTGGCTAGGCCGTCATCGCCCGAAGTCTGGCCAGTATCGTCTCACGCCGTGTCCAGTCTCGGCGTGGCCAGCAGCGCCGTGGGCGCGTGGATCGCGATCGGCAGGTGGACCGGTCCCGCCGGCGTCGCCCCCAGCCCCGCCATGGCGGCGATGAACCGGTGGGGGGGCGGGGCCGGCGATGGCGGCGCGCTGGCGGTATGGGTCGGATCGTGGATAATCACCCCGCCGTGGCCGTCGCTGGAAGCCGTGAATGTTGCGGCGAGGTAGTTGCCCGACAGGTGGAGGTGGGCGGTGTGAGTCCCGTCGGTGACGGTGAGTACGCCGGAGGTCGCCGTGCCGCTGAAGGTCGCTTCGCTGGCGCTGACAAAGGCGATGTCCTGCAGATCCAGCGAGGTCCCGCCGGTCAGCGAGAACCCAGAGATCGCGCCCGCATAGCCTTGCGATTTGCCCAGCTCCAGGGTCCCGCTCGTTGCTGTGAAGGTCACGTTCTGGTTGAAGGCGCCGTTGACGATGAGCGCGCCGCTGGCGATTACCCCGTGCCCCGGACCTCTCACCTCGCCGTTCACAGTCAGGGTCCCGCCGGCCGCTTCCAGCACCCCCGAAGAGAGCACCGCGCTCGAGATCGTGACCCCGCCCGCGCCGGTGGCCTCGATCAAGCCGGCGTTGGCGACCTGATTGGACCCCGTGTCGATGATCAACGCATGGCTCCCGTTGCCGTCGACGACCCCGCGGTTCCTGTTGATCAAGCCCATCTGACCCGACCCCAGCATCCCACTCCCGGTGATGGTGCTGAAATTCTGCAGGGTGTCACCGTTTGAAAGTCCCACGATCCGGTTGGAAGAACTGTCGCTGAGGGCAAGCGTGCCGCCGCCGGTAAGGCTGGCGCCCGCCGGGCCGACGAACAGGTTGGTCGTGGCCGCAGACAGGACGCCGTAGAGGACAATGGTGTTCTCCAACGTCACCGCCGCGCCATCGATGGCCATGGTCGCCGCGCTCAGATGCGTCCCGTTGAAGGTGTCGTTTCCGGCGGTGAAGTCGACCCTGCCGGCCCCGGTAATCGTGCCGGCCAGGGCCTCGCTGCGTCCGCTGAAGTTCACCATCCCGCCGGCGTCGATCAGCAGCGTGCCGCGCGTGAAGGCCAGGCTGAGCATTCCGGTGATGCCGAGCGTCCCGTCCACCGTCAGGCTGTGGTTGGCCGAGATGGCGTTGAGGCCGCCGAGCGTCCACTTGCCGCCGGCGCCGATCACATAGTTCGCGAACCCGCCGAACGTCGCCGAATCGCTCCCCGACACCACCCCCGCGCCGCCCAGACCGCTGATCGTGCCCGCGCCGCCGGCCAGTTCGAACGTCCCCCCGCCGCCGGCGATGGCGCCGACGAACTGCGCGCCAGCCTCGGCGATCAGCAGGTCGTTCGCAGAGGCGAACTTCACCGAATCTGCGTCACCCTGGATCGTCCCAAAGTTGGTGACTGTCGCGGCTATGCCGGCGGCGGCAAAGACGCCCACGCCGCCCTCGATCAGGCCGGCCGCGACGTTGGTGACGCTCCCTCCGCCCGCCAGCACCACGCCGTAGCCCGCCGCGCCGGTTAGGCCTGCATGTGCGCCCAATCCGCCGGCACCGCCGTCTCCGCCGCGGGTCGCGCCAGTGTTGATCACCTCACCCCCCCTCGATAGAATCACGCCGGCCCCACCCGCGCCGCCGTTTCCCGCGTAGTAACCATACCCGCCGACGCCCCCCGCCCCGCCGACAACCTGGCCGGTCGCCGTTACGGTTCCCCCGGCCGCAAGGACGACGCCCACGCCGCCCGCGCCACCCACGGGGCCGTCATGGCTGTACACGCCCGGGGCGCCCGCCCCGCCCGCGATCAACCCGCTGTCGACAACGATGGCGGGACCCATGGTGGTCAAGCCGGTTCCCCCCGCGCCGCTGCCGCCGCCATAATAGCGGCCGTACGCCCCAGACCCGCCGGCCCCACCGGCGATCGTCCCTGTGTTGCTGACCCTCGAAGCCGCGGCGTCGAGGCCGAGTAGAAGGCCCGAGCCGCCGGAGCCGCCGGCGGCTCCGCCATAATATCCGCCCGCTCCCCCCCCGCCCAATCCGCCCAGTATCCGGCCGGAATTGACGACGCTGCCGCCGCTGGCGAGGTAGACTCCCAGGCCGCCCGAGGCGCCCACCCCGCCATGAAAGCCTTTGCGGCCGTAGCCGCCAACGCCTCCGCCGATCGTACCGCCATTGTTGGCGACCGAACCCGGGCCCGAGACGACGATTCCCGCGCCGCCCGCGCCGTCGGCGCCGCGGAAGTTGTCCCCCGCCCCGCCCGATCCGCCGAAGATGTAGGCGGAATTGACCACGCTCCCCGCGCCCTTGATGTCGATTCCTATGCCGCCGACGCCCCCCGCCCCGGTGGCCGCCGCCGTATGGAGAACGGCATATCCGTAGCCACCGGCGCCGCCGGCGCCGCCGTCGACCGCTCCGCCGGTGATGGCGACCATGCCGTCTCCGCCAAGGACGATCCCGCCGCCGCCGGCGCCCCCGGCGCCACCGCTGGCGCCAAGGTAATTGCAAGATCCGCCGGCGCCGCCCGCGCCGCCAAAGATCCCGCCGCGATTGGTGTCAGTTCCGCCGGCCGACATGACCATTGCGGTGGCGCCCGTGCCTCCCGCTCCGCCATAGGCCTTCAAGAACTTGGTTTCGAAGCTGTAGCCGCCGGCGCCGCCCTGGCCGCCGAAAACCGTGCCGTCGTTGCTCGCCGTGGCCGCGAAACCAATCGTCACGCCAAGGCCGCCATTGCCGCCCGCGCCGCCGCTTCCGTTGCGCGCGTACGCCCCCAACGCGCCGTTCGCATTGTAGACCAGCCCGCTCGCCGCGATCATGAGAGCCGAATAGTTGGAGGACAGTGCGTAGCCCGCGGAGTATGTCCCGGTCAGGGTCCTGGTCGTCATGAAGGCGCGCTCCCGTCTGGATGCGATGTGGAGGGAATTAAAGACGCTAATTTGGTCGAATCCGATTGCTTCAACATTCTCATGCCGCTCCATAAAAGTATATCGTCCTCTTAACTAAATCGTTCATCGGCGGGACGGTCGAAGAGTTGCCGCGCTACGAGCCGCCGGTGGACATGATAGAGCCGAAAGATCTCGCCGTTGATTGGCCTGTATCATCCAGGGCCCGTCGACGCGGCCGTGGCGTAGAGTGGCGATGAGCGGCTTCGACTCTTCAAAGAATCTGCGCGAGCCTTTATGGGGCGACTATCTGACCCCCGGTGGGCACGACAACGTCACACAGGAATGCCCGGACGACCCTGCGGCTCGCGCATTCGCCGTCGCATTGATGGCGTCGGTCGAAACGTCGTTCGCCGATGGCTTTCGCGTTCTCTCCCCTACCGGCGCAGTCGTGGCTTCGTGGCCTGACGCGTAGGGCCGCTGCGACTCTCGCAATTTCGCTGGCCGCTTGCGCGAAGAATATCGGTCTGCTTCGGGTCCGATTTTCACCGTTGGCTTCCGGCTTGAGAGCGGAACGTGTGAACGTCGGCTTGGAATTAAACCGGCCATTCGCCAAGCCGATCGCTAACAGCCGCTTCGTCTCGAAAGCAGCCATTTCGCCGAGGATCGCTCAGGGTCGGTCATTGCCGTTGGGCCTCGGACCGGAAGCGGACCTTAGGGCCCCGCGGCGCCAACGCTCGGGCAATCCGCGGCTGAACTCAAGTGTCAGATTTTAGCCACTGGCCAGCGGCTGGCGGGGTGAGACATGCCGGCCGATTTCGACGCCTATTTGCGCGCCCTGGCCGCGACGACCCTCGACGACAAGACCGAGCACATGGATCGGGCGGCGTTGCAGACGCTTCTGCAGGCCGCTTGCCATGACGTGGAGCCGGGCGCGCGTGTCCTGCACGAACCGCGCCGCGACCCCACAGGCAACGGTTCTCCCGACTTCAAGATCATGGGGGCGGGGCGGATCGCCGGCTATGTCGAGGTCAAGCCGATCGACATCGCCTACCGCAAAGCCTTCCCGGATCGCGGGTAGTCCCCTGTAAGAGCGGTCCTTCCCGCCTTGCGGGGGAAGACCTTCCGCGTGAGCGCCGGATGGGGGGTGTCTCCCCGGCGCTGGATCGTTGCCGCACCCCCACCCCTAACCCCTCCCCGCACGGGCTACGGCATTCACACATCTTCGGTTTGCGTCGGGCTCTGAGGTCTGATTCTCTATGGTGATCGGACAGGAGAGCGGTGATGGCGGAGTATGGGCT
>Ga0208717_1000127_pt1 | contig 40235 bp, 39 predicted proteins | sample NGESurF53shallow_FD_184489 | JGI IMG/M metagenome (GOLD analysis project Ga0208717, IMG submission 184489) | Arctic peat soil microbial communities from Barrow, Alaska - NGEE Surface sample F53-3 shallow (SPAdes) | ecosystem: Environmental > Terrestrial > Soil > Wetlands > Peat ... | reverse complement strand
CCAGGCCCGAGGGCTTTTCACCCACCGCCGAGCCGGCCCCGAAAGGGTTCGTTCGCCGCGCCTGGCTGGAGGCGTTCGAGAAGGACGCCCGCGATGTCGCCCTGGGCCTCTACCCGCCCATGGACGACGCGCCGGCCCATCCCGCCGCCGCCCTGCGCGGGGCGGCCGACTTCCTGGCCGACGCCAGGGCCGTCGAGGCCCGCCGACGGCGCGGCGGCGCCACCGAGGCGCGCGACGACGCGCCGACAGGCGGCGTCTATCCCGCCTACTACCGGCAGAATTTCCACTACCAGAGCGGCGGCTGGTTCACCCGCGGCAGCGCCCGCCGCTACGAGGCCCAGGTCGAGACCCTGTTCGCCGGCTCGGCCGGGGCCATGCGCCGCCGCGCCCTCTCCTTGCTCGCCGCCGCCTGGCGCGGGCGCGACCATCGCGGCGTGGCCATCCTCGATCTGGCCTGCGGCTCGGGGGCCTTCCTGAACGATCTGGCCGCCACCTTCCCGCGCGCCCACCTTCTCGGCGCCGATCTCTCCAGCGCCTATCTCGAGGAAGCGCGTCGCCGCTCGGGAATCGAGGCCTTGATCCAGGCCAACGCCGAACGCCTGCCCTTCGCCGACGCCAGCCTGGACGGCGTCGCCTGCGTCTATCTCTTCCACGAGCTGCCGCCCAAGGTCCGCGCCGCCGTCGCCGCCGAGATCGCCCGCGTCCTGAAGCCCGGTGGCCTGCTGGCCTTCGCCGATTCCCTTCAGCCCGTCGATGAGCCGCGCATGGGCCGCCTGCTGGAAGCCTTTCCGGCCTATTTCCACGAGCCCTACTACGCCACCTACGCCACCGCCGATCTGGCCGCCCTGTTCGCCGCCGCCGGCCTCACCGCGCGTGGCCGGGACACCGCCTTCCTCACCAAGGCGATGCTGTTCGAGAAGGACGCGGCCGGTTGAGGAGTTGCTCGGCGCCTTTGGCATAAAATCGCAAGCCGGGTCGCGATAAAGCCTCCCGGGTCCGAAGGGACGCACCCGCGTCTTTCAGGATCGGCTTCCCTCCATCAAACATGAAGCGCCGCCATCGCCTCCCGAGGAAGCCTGGCGATGACGCTGAGATAGGACGCCGCCGTGGCGTCTGGGTGTCGACGGCCCTGTTCCCAACCCTTCAGAGTCGCCAGCGGAATTCCGTAGGCTTCGGCGAATTCGTTCTGTGTCATGTGCAGGTCTTCACGGATCGCCCGGACATCGGGGACATTGATGACATGCACGCGAACGTCGCTCGCCTCGCCGCAAGCGTGGGCGACGGCTTCGCCCAAGCTCTGAATAAGGTCTTCGCCAAATTTCGACATCCCTTAAGTCCTTTCGTTCCGTGCTCTCTTCTTTAACGTCTCGGTGAGGCCCGCGACCGCGCGCCTCTCGTCGGGCCGCAAATCCTCTTTTTCCGCCTTGGCATAGACCATGAGCAAATAGAGCGGGGCTCCCTCATCATGGTAAAAGTAGATCACGCGTACGCCGCCGCGCTTTCCACTTCCCTGCCGACGCCAGCGAATTTTCCGAACCCCGCCCGTCTCTGGAATGATATCGCCCGCCTCCGGATTGCTGGCGATGAAATCCACAAATTCGAACCGCTCGTCCTCCGACCAAACACCATCCGCCTGACGTATGAAAAGCTGCGGTTCGGCGACGGTGATCGGCTTCGTCAGCATCTACCGAAGATACGTCAATGACGCCCTCGCGTCAAGGAGATTGAGGGGCAGGAGGCTGACGGGCCATCAGCGAGGCAGACACCCGCCTGTCGGCGGGCTCAGAATTCCACGCCAACGTTTCGTCTCATGGCATTGTCAGCACAAGCCGTCGCGAGCATTATCGGGCTGCTTCTGGAGGGGGCCTTCTATGACGACCGATATCTCCAGCTCAGTGCGGCAAGGATCAGGCCCGCGGGCCGAAAGCCGCCGGCGATTTCCTGCGGAAAGCGTCTGGGGATTGCTGATGCGCGTAACGCGTCGGTTCGCAACCCCAATGGCTGCCGCGTTGATTCTGGCAGGCTGCTCGCGCGCCGATGATCAGAAGGTCGCCAACACCGAACAATCTCAATCGGCTGCGCCGGCCGCCGCCACGATATCGGCTGCGACCATACCCGTGAACACTGCTGCCGTGGGTAGCCCGACCGAGACGGAAGTCCCACTGGAGGCTGACGGCGGAACGTTCGTCGTGCCGGTCGTTATTAACGGCGCCATCACCCTGAAGTTCACGATCGACAGCGGCGCGTCCGTCGTCACCATCCCGGCCGACGTCGCGTCCACCCTGGTTCGGACGGGCACCATCACGGATGAAGACTTCATCGGCAGCCAGACGTTCACATTGGCGGATGGGTCCACCGTTCCTTCCGCCGTTTTCCGCATTCGCAGTTTGAAAATCGGGACGCTCGTCCTTCGAAATGTGACCGCCTCAGTTACGAACGCACAGGGTTCTTTGCTTCTCGGCCAGAGTTTCCTGGCGCGGCTCACGACTTGGTCCCTAGACAATCAACGCCATGTGCTGGTCCTCAAGACCACGGAGGCTGGGGCCCGGGCCGAACCCGAGAGTACAACCGCGCCGCAATCGATCGCGTCGGCGACGATGCCAGATGTCGGCGAAGTGGCGACGGCGTCTCCGACGACGTCTGACATTGCCCCGGCCGAAAAGGCCGTAGCGGCCCGCACACTTGACTATTTCGCCACTTGGTCGGCCCCAGACGACGGGGATGGCCAAGCGGTCCGCAAGTATTTCGCTAACTTTGTGAAGTTCTATGGGTCAGTGATCGATCTCGACACCCTGATGCAAAAGAACGCCCAATTCTGCCGCCGCTGGCCGGAGCGAACCTACACGGTTCGGCCGGGGGAGACGACTGTGAGTTGCGATGCCACGAACACTTGCACCGTGCGGGGCGTCGTGGATTGGAGCGCCGCTAGCGAGGTTAGGGGCGCTCATTCCACCGGCGTAGCCGAATTCCTGTTCACATTTCGCAACGGGTTGATTGAGGCCGAGAGCGGCAAGGTTTTATCCAGAGGGTGATCTGGTTATCCGGGGACACAGCGTCCACGGTTGGTTCTCCTTCGGTGTTGCTCGGCGATGGCAGGTTCTGGCCGGACGCCGGTCATCAACGCGTTGCCGCCCCTACCGTCCGATACGCCCGGCATCCACCGCGATGGTCACCGCGCTGTGATCGCCGATCGGCTGGCAGACCACGCCGCCGGCCTCGCGGTAGCCGCGTGTGCCGACCCCCGCCCACACCGCGCCGTGGGGCTTGCGGTCCGGCTTTTGCACCTGGCCGTCCTTGATCTGGCCGACCGCCCCGCAGGGACCGACCGGCAGGGGGCCGGCGTCGTCCTCGTCGAGGGTGTCGGGCAGGGTGATGGGCGCCGCGGCGGCGGTCGGGGCGGGCGCCGCCGGGGCGTTGGCGGCGGTCGGGATGGCTTCCTGGCCCCCCGCGATCATGGGCAGGGCGCCGGCGCCCGCCGCCAGAGCGGCCGCAAGGGCGATCGACAAGGCGCGGATCATGGCGGTCCTCCTCCTCAAGTCATCGAGCATAGGCTAAAACCGCGGCGGCGGCCAAATTACGTCGGTGGCCGATGGCGCCGCGAGCGGCTAGAAGGCGCCGGTAGACCGCCGGGCGATGCGCCCGCGCCCGACCTAAAAGACCTGGAAGCCCTTGCCCTTGCCCACCGACCCATCGCTAGACGAGGCGCGCCGCGCCATCGCGCCGCTTTACCGACTCGCCGAACCCGACGCCCTCAAACCCCTGGCCGACGCGGCCCGTCTTACGCCGGCGGCGCGCGGCCGGGTCGTCGTGCGCGCCGGCGCCCTGCTGGCGGAGCTTCGCGAGCCGGGCCGGGGCGGCTGGATCGACCGCTTCCTCGCCGAATACAGCCTCTCGAGCGGCGAGGGGGCGGCCCTGGTGGGCCTGGCCGAAGCCTATCTGCGGGTGCCCGATGCGACGACCGCCGACGCGCTGATCCGCGACAAGCTCGGCCAGGGCGACTGGCGCGGCCATCTGGGCGGCGCCGATTCGGTGCTGGTGAACGGGGCGACCCTGGGCCTGATCCTCGCCCAGTCCCTGACCGAGGCGCCGGCCGGCGCCCTGCGCGCCCTGGTCGCCCGCCTGGGCGAGCCGACCATCCGTGTCGCGGTGGGCAGCGCCATGCAGCGCATGGGCGAGGCCTTCGTGCTCGGCCGTTCCATCGCCGAGGCCCTGCGCCGCGCCGATCGGGGGGCCAACAAGGCGTTCCGCTATTCCTTCGACATGCTGGGCGAGGGCGCCCGCACCGCCGATGACGCGCGGGACTATTTCCAGGCCTATCGGGACGCCATCGCCGCGGTGGGCGCCGCGGCGGCCGGGACCGGCGATGTCTTCGCCCGCGACAGCGTGTCGGTGAAGCTGTCGGCCCTTCATCCGCGCTACGAGCCGCTGCAGGCTGGCCGCGCCGTGCCCGAACTCACCGCCCGCCTGATCGAGCTGGCCCGGATCGCCAAGGCCGGCGGCGTGGGGCTGACCGTGGACGCCGAGGAGGCCGACCGGCTGGAGATGTCGCTTTCCATCGTCGAGGGCGCGGCGCGCGATCCCTTCCTGGCCGGCTGGGATGGCCTGGGAATGGCGGTGCAGGCCTATCAGCGGCGCGCGCCGGCGGTCATCGCCTGGGCCGGGGCGCTGGGCCGAGCGACCGGCCGGCGGCTGATGGTCCGCCTGGTCAAGGGCGCCTATTGGGACACCGAGATAAAGCGGGCGCAGGAGCGCGGCCTTTCCGACTACCCGGTGTTCACCCGCAAGAGCGGCACCGATGTCAGCTACATGGCCTGCGCCAGGGCCATGCTCGCCGAACCGCGCCTCTTTCCCGCCTTCGCCACTCACAATGCGCTGACCGTCGCCACCGTTCTGGAATGGGCCGGCGATGGACGCGACTTCGAGTTCCAGCGCCTGCACGGCATGGGCGAGGGACTCTACGAAGACCTGATGGCGAAGCGCGGCGTCGCGGTGCGCATCTACGCCCCCGTCGGCGGCTATCGCGACCTGCTGGCCTATCTGGTCCGCCGCTTGCTGGAGAACGGGGCCAACACCAGCTTCGTCCACCAGATCGCCGACCGGACGTTGAGCGACGAGGACTTGCTCGCCGATCCGGTGGCGCGGGCCGAGCAGACCGGCTTCTCGTCCAATCCGGCGATCGTCAGCCCCGCCGACCTCTTCGGGCGTGAGCGGCGCAACTCGGCTGGCCTCGATCTCTCCGACGACGGCGTTGTGGCGGACTTGCTGGCCAGGATGCGCGCCGCCTGGGCCGACCAAGCGCGAGCCGCGCCGATCAGCGAGGCCGCGCCGGCGCAGGTGAGCCGGGCAGTGGACACGGCGGCGGCCGGGCAGGCGGCGTGGGCCGCGCGCCCGGTGGAGGAGCGCGCCGCCATCCTCGAGCGCGTGGCCGATCTTCTGGAGCGGGACCGCGCCGCCCTGATGGCTCTGTCCGTGCGCGAGGCGGGCAAGACATTGGCCGACGCCCTGGGCGAGGTGCGCGAGGCCGTGGACTTCTGCCGCTACTACGCCGCCGAGGCGCGCCGAGTGTGCCGGCCGCTGGCTCTACCCGGCCCGACCGGCGAGACCAATGAACTGACCCTCGCCGGCCGCGGCGTCTTCGCCTGCGTCAGCCCGTGGAACTTTCCCCTGGCCATCTTCCTGGGCCAAGTCGCCGCCGCCATGGTCGCCGGCAACGCCGTGGTCGCCAAGCCGGCCCCCCAGACTCCTCGGATCGCCGCCGCGGCCGTCCGCCTGGCTCTGGAGGCTGGCGTGCCGGCGGGGGTGTTGAACCTCGTTCCAGGAGGGGCCGAAGTCGGCGCCGCCCTCATCGCCGACCCGCGCGTGGCCGGCGTCGCCTTCACAGGATCCACCGCCAGCGCGAGGCGGATCGCCCGCGGCCTGTTGGACGACGAGACCCGCCCCCTGGTCCCGTTGATCGCCGAGACCGGCGGGATAAACGCCATGCTGGTCGATTCCACCGCCCTGCCCGAACAGGTGGTCGGCGATGTCGTCACCTCGGCCTTCCTCTCGGCCGGCCAGCGCTGTTCGGCCCTGCGGCTTCTCTGCCTGCACGAGGACATCGCCGAGGCGACCCTGGCCATGCTGATCGGCGCCATGGCCGAGCTGGTCATCGGCGATCCGGCCGATCCGGCCACGGATGTCGGGCCGGTGATCGACGCCGCCGCCAAGGCGTCGATCGAGGCCCATCTCGCGCGCTGGAAGGATCGTATCCTTTATTCATGCCCGCTGACGGAGACCCTGGAGCGCGGCTCGTTCGTCGCCCCCACCCTGATCCGCCTGGACGCCGTCCGCGATCTCGACCGTGAGGTATTCGGTCCGGTCCTCCACGTCGTCACCTGGAAGGCCGGGGCGCTGGAGGCGACGCTCGATGCGATCATGGCTTCGCGCTACGGCCTGACCCTGGGCGTCCACAGCCGCATCGGCGCGGTGGCGCAGGCGGTGCGGGCCAGGGCCAAGGTCGGCAACCTCTACGTGAACCGCTCTATGATCGGGGCGGTGGTCGGCGTCCAGCCGTTCGGCGGCGAGGGCCTGTCGGGAACCGGTCCGAAGGCCGGCGGCCCGCACTATCTGCCGCGCTTCTGCGTCGAGCGCACCTACACGGTGGACACCACCTCGGCCGGCGGCAACGCCAGCCTGCTGAGCCTGGAGGAATGAGCCTCGACGTCATCGTGGTCGGCCTCGGCGCGGCGGGGAGCGCCACCCTCCATCAGCTCGCCAGGCGCGGCGCCCGCGTGCTGGGGATCGATCGCCATCATCCCCCCCATGACCAGGGCTCCTCTCACGGCGAGAGCCGCGTCACCCGACAGGCGATCGGCGAGGGCGACGACTATGTGCCCCTGGCCCGCCGCTCGCACGAACTGTGGCGCGAGATGGAGGCGCAGACCGGCGAGCGCCTTATGCTGACCACCGGCGGCCTGTTCATCGGCGCCCCCGGCCTGGGCGGCCAGCACCCCGGCAAGACCGACTTCGTGCGCCGCACCATCGAGGTGGCGGCTCGTCACGGGATCGCGCACGAGGTGCTGACCGCGGGCGAAACGCGTCGGCGCTTCCCGCAATTCAATCCGCGCGATGACGAGATCGCCTATTTCGAGCCGGGCGCGGGCCTGCTCTATCCCGAACGCTGCATTGCCGCGCAACTGGCCCTCGCCAGGCGCTTGGGCGCGGACGTGCGCACCGGCGAAGTTGTTCTGAACATCGCTTCCGACGCGGCGGGCGTCCGCGTCACAACCGACCAGGCCGTTTACGATGCGGGTGAGGTGGTCGTCGCGGCGGGCGCCTGGTCTGCCGGGCTGCTCGGCGGCGCCTGGGACCGCTCGCTGCGCCTCTATCGGCAGGTCATGCATTGGTTCGAGCCGAGCGACCCGGCCGCCTTCGCGCCGGGTCGCTTTCCGGTCTTCATGTGGATGCACGGAAGCGGCGCCGAGGATTGGTTCTACGGCCTTCCGGTCGTTCCCGGATCGCACGGCGTGAAGGTCTCGATGGAGCGGTTCACGGCGCCCGCCGCCACGCCGGACCGGATCGACAGGACCGTCACCGGCGATGAGGCGCTGGTCATGCACCGCCGCCACGTCGCGGACCGTCTGAAAGATCTCGGCGAAACCTGGCTGCGGTCGGTCGCCTGCCTCTACACCCTGGCGCCGGAGAGCCGCTTCCTGATCGGCCGAGATCCGGCCCGCGAGCGGACGATCGTGGTTTCCGCCTGCTCCGGCCACGGCTTCAAGCATTCCCCCGCCATCGGCGAAGCGGTGGCGCTCTCGCCCTGGACGGCGCCGCGCCGGCGGCGCTGGCGCCGTTCGATCCGGCCGGAGCCTTGGCGAAGTCATGGTGACACACGGAGCGCGGGCGTCCCGCCCGCGGCCCTCCGCCACCCGCCCGCGGGCGGGACGCCCGCGCTCCGCTTTAACCTGCGCTGGCAGCCGCGCCCATTCGCCGTCTCACGCCCGCGTAGAGAACAAGCACCAGCGCGAGAATCCCGAGACTCGTCGTCAACTGCGTTCGCAGGTCGGCCTGGAAAGCCATGGCCGCCAGGATCGCCACGATGAGCGCCACGGTGAGGTAGCTTCCGTATGGAAACAGCCACATGCGCACGGTGAGGCGCGGCGACCGCTCAGCGTCGAGCCGTCGGCGCACGGCGATCTCGGCGCAGGCGACAATGAGGTAGATGAGCAGCATCAGAGCGCCGGACGCATTGATCAGGAAGGCGAACACAACCTGCGGCGAGATCACCGAGGCCATCAGGGCGACCACGCCGAAGGCGGCGGCGATCAGGATGGCGCGCACCGGCACCCGCCGCCTGTTCAGCGCCACCAGAGCCTGCGGCGCATCGCCATGGGCGGCCAGGGTGAACAGGACCCGCGAGGTCACGTAGAGGCCGGAGTTCAGACACGATAGGACGGCGGTCAGCACGATGGCGTTCATGATCGCCGCCGCGCCCGGAATGCCGATCCGCGCCAGGGCTACGGCGAAGGGAGAATCGCCTCGGTGTATCTGCGTCCACGGAACCACGGTGACGATCAGGAAGAGGGAGATCACATAGAAGAGCAGGATTCTCACCACCACCTGGCTGGTCATCCTGGCGACCGCGCGGCCCGGCTCGCGCGATTCGGCCGCCGCTATGGTGGCGATCTCCGCCCCGCACAGGGCAAAGATCACGCTCGTCACCCCGCTCAGGACGGACAGTGGCCCATGCGGGGTAAATCCGCCGTGGGCGTAGAGGTTGGCGAAGCGCGGCCCGCCGTGCGCCAACCAGGCGACGAACACGCCGGCCGTCGCGATGAAGGCGACGATGGCCACCACCTTGATCGAGGCGAACCAGAACTCGAACTCGCCGTAGGAGCGGGTCGACCACAGATTGGTCGCCATCATCAGCGCCATCAGGCCGAGCGCCAGCATCCAGATATCCACCGGGATCAGGACGTGAAGAATGCCCGCGCCGGCGATCGCCTCGATGGCTAGAACCACAACCCAGAAATACCAATAGAGCCAGCCGGCGGTGAAGCCGGCCCAGTTTCCCAGGCCGAGCCGCGCGTATTCGGTGAACGAGCCGGTCTCCGGATAGGCGGCCGCCATCTCGCCCAGCATCCGCATGACCAGCAGGACGACGACGCCCGCCAACAGGTAGCTCACCACGATGGCCGGCCCCACGTCGTGAATCCCGACGCTGCTGCCGACGAACAGGCCCGCCCCGATGATCCCGCCGATGGCGATCATCGTCACATGCCGCTGGCGCAGATCGCGGCTCAGGCCATGCGCACCGGCGATCTCCAGCACCGCGTTCTCGCTCTGGTCCAGAATCGTCATGCCGGTGATCGCCCTTTCGCGGAACGAGACCATTGGCCCCCGCGCCCGTCAATGGACCTTCTTGGCCAAGTCGGCTTATAGACGCGCCGTTTCTCCGCCGCCGCGGTTCACCTACAACCCGAAAGACGCCCGCCATGACCGACGCCGGAGACGAGACCGACGCCCAGTTGGCGCGCCGCATCGCCGACACCGCGGGCGCGCTGCTCATCGCCTTGCAACGCTCCGACCTCTTCGACGGCAAGGCGCTGGGCAAGGTGGGCGATCGGGTCGCCAACGCCTTCATCATGGAGGCCTTGGCCAAGAATCGCCCGGACGACGCCGTGCTCTCCGAGGAGGAGGCCGCCGATCCGGCCCGCCTGTCCCGGCAAAGAGTGTGGATCGTCGATCCCCTCGACGGCACCCGCGAATACGGCGAGCGGCGCACCGATTGGGCGGTCCACATCGCCCTGGCCATCGACGGCGTCGCCACGGTCGGCGCGGTCGCTCTGCCGGCCCTGCCGGCGACGCTGTGCACCGAGCGCCCGCCGGCCGTCGCGCCGTTGGGCGCTGGCCCCCTTCGCATGGTGGTCAGCCGCACCCGTCCCGCCGCCGAGGCGGTCGCCGTGGCGCAAAAGCTCGGCGCCGATCTGCTGCCCATGGGTTCGGCCGGCGCCAAGGCGATGGCGGTGGTCCAGGGCGAGGCGGACATCTATCTTCACTCGGGCGGCCAATACGAATGGGATTCCTGCGCCCCCGTCGCGGTGGCCCTGGCCGCCGGCCTCCACGCCTCGCGCATCGACGGCTCGCCGCTGATCTACAACCTGGAGAACCCCTACCTGCCCGACCTGCTGATCTGCCGGAAGGAACAGGCGGAAGAGGTGCTGCGCCTGATCGCCGAACTGACCGCGCCGGCGCCGGCCTGAGCAACAAAGTCGCCGCCTTCGTGCCGCCTCCCCTCGAAATCGCCAAGCCGACCCTCGACCGGCTGCCCGGCTTCATCGACGCCCTTGAGCGCGGCTGGTCGCCGGACAACATGCGCGGCGCCGAGGCCGTCCGCGAGAGCTTGCGGATGATCGCGGAGGATCCCGCCGCCTTCATTGAAGCCCAGGACGATCCCGATGCGCGCGCCGGACCGGTGAGGCTGCCGGACGGTTCCACGTCGCCGCGCCTTCCCGGCTTTCATCGCTGGCTGTGGGATGGTGAGTTTTGCGGCGTGATCGGCTTTCGCTGGCAAAAGGAAACCCCGGCGCTGCCGGCCCACGTTCTGGGCCACATCGGCTACGCGGTCGTCCCCTGGAAGCGCCGGCGGGGCTACGCCACCCGCGCCCTGGCCCTGCTGCTGCCCGAAGCGCGAGCGCGCGGCCTGCCTTGGGTCGAGCTGACCAGCGACCCGGACAACGTCGTCTCGCGAAAGGTCATCCTCGCCAACGGCGGCTGGCTGGTGGAGCGCTTCACCAAGCCGGCCGCATTCGGGAGCGCGGAAGGCCTAAGGTTTCGCATCGATGTTTGACGGTCGAACAGCTTGAAACGTTAGTCCGATTGACGTACATGAACGGCTGGAGGCGATCATGACAGCAGCGGCAAGACCAGATCGACGGCTTCGGGCCGAGCGGCTCGGGTTTCGCATCGACGAGTCGACCAAGGCGCTGATCGAGCGGGCCGCCCGGCTCGAACGGCGCAGGGTGACCGATTTCTGCATGACCGCGCTCACCGACGCGGCGCGGCGGACGATCGCGGAGCACGATACGCTGATCCTGTCCGAGCGGGATCGGGCCGTCTTCTTCGACACCTTGATCGATCCGCCGGCCCCGGGCGAGCGGCTGGCGCGGGCGTTCGCCGAGCACAAGCGCCGGATCGCGCCGTGAATGGCGCCGCGGCCATCCGACGATCTCCAGATCGCGCTGCTCCACGAGCGGCACGACCGGAACGGCTTCACCTGCGGCGTTGAAAGCCTCGATCGCTATCTGAAGACCCAGGCGAGCCAGGACGTCCGGCGCAAGGCCAACGCGGTGTTCGTGCTCGGCGGGCCGGGCGATCCGGCCCGCGTCCTCGGCTTTTATACGCTCTGCGCGACGGCGATCGCCCAGGGCGTGGTTCCGGAGGCTGCCCGCAACCATATTCCGCGCTATCCGCTGGTCAGCGCCACCTTGATCGGCCGCCTGGCTGTCTCGACAGACAGGCAAGGCCAGGGGTTGGGCGCGATCCTCCTGGCCGATGCGCTACGGCGCGCGTTCGAGAGCGCCGAGACGGTCGGATCGTCGATGATCGTGGTCGATGCGCTCGATGAGCGAGCCGCCGGATTCTACGCCGCGCACGGCTTTGTCCGATTGCCGGACTCGCTTCGGCTGGCGCTGCCCATGCGTCTCGTGGGCGAAATAGCTAAGCGCTGACGCCAAGGTCACGGCCGGAGAGCACAACCGATGAGCGCCATTTTCCAACCGAGCTGCGATGCGGCGGCGGCGCGGTCGTCGAAGGCCCGCGTCGAAACCGAGCATCCTCGTCTCCTGCTCGCCGCCACCATCCTGGCCTCCAGCCTCGCCTTCATCGACGGCTCGGTGGTCAATGTCGGCCTGCCCGCCATAGGCCAGAACCTGCGGGCCGGCCCCGCCGATCTGCAGTGGGTCATCAACGCCTATCTTCTGCCGCTCAGCGCGCTGCTGCTGCTGGGGGGGGCGGCCGGGGACCGCTTCGGCCGGCGGCGGCTGCTGATCGTCGGCGTTGGCCTGTTCGCCGCCGCCTCGGCCCTGTGCGCCCTGGCCCCCAGCCTGCGCTTCCTTCTCGTCGGCCGCGCGCTGCAGGGGGTCGGCGCGGCGATGCTGATGCCCAGCAGCCTGGCCATCCTGGGCGGCGCCTTCTCCGGGGAGGCGAGGGGGCGGGCGATCGGCGTCTGGGCGGCGAGCGGGGCGGTCGGCGGCGCGCTGGGCCCCCTGCTGGGCGGCTATCTGATCGATACCGTCGGCTGGCGCGCCGTCTTCCTGATCAACCTGCCCCTCGCCGCCGGCGCGGCCTTCCTGGCCTGGCGCTTCGTGCGTGAAACGCGCGATGGCCATCCCGCCGCGCTGGACCTGTGGGGGGCCGTCCTCGCCACCGCCGGGCTGGGCGCCCTGACCTGGGCGCTCACCATCGGCTCGGGCCCGGCCGGATGGACGGCGCCCGCCCTGATCGCGGCGGCGGCGGGCGGGGTCTCGCTCATCGCCTTCGTCGGGGTCGAACGGCGGCGGGGAGAGGGCGCCATGATGCCCCTGGCCCTGTTCGCTTCGGCGAGTTTCGTCGGCCTCACCCTCCTCACCCTTCTGCTCTACGGCGCCCTGGGCGGCCTGCTGGTGCTGATCCCCTATGTGCTCATCCAGTCGGCCGGCTATTCGGCGACGGCGGCGGGGGCGGCGCTGCTGCCCTTTCCCATGGTGATCGCGGCGGCCTCGCCCCTGATGGGCGCCCTCGCCGGACGCCTCGGTCCCAGAACGCCCCTGACGATCGGACCGCTGATCGTCGCCGGAGGGTTCCTCCTCGTCTTGCGTATCGGCACGGGCGCCGGCTACTGGACCGGCGTGTTTCCGGCCGTGATGGTCATCGCCCTTGGCATGGCCGGCGCTGTGGCGCCGCTGACCACGGCGGTTCTCGCGTCGGTGGACGCCCGCCACACCGGGGCCGCGTCGGGGCTGAACAGCGCCGTGGCGCGCACCGGCGGCCTCGTGGCCAGGGCCCTCTTGGGCTCCGTGCTGGCCGCCAGGGGGACGGCCTTGATCGGGGCGTTTCATGTCGCCGCCGTGGCCGGAGCGGCCGCCTCCCTCGGCGCGGCGGCCAGCGCCGGCCTGCTGATCGGCAAGGGTGCGCGCGGCGCAGTTCGCTAGATTCCAATGGCGCTGGCCGCCGCCTGGCCGCCGGCGACGCCTAAAGAATGCGGATCAGCCGGCGCGCATCGCCGGGCAGCGGCTCGAACTCCAGGTGGCTGTAGAAGCGGTGGGCGGCTTCGTCCTCGGCGTCGACCACCATCGCGTAGCCGACGATCTCGGAGCGTGTCGATCTCAATAGGGCATCGGCGACCAGCGCCGCGCCCAATCGCCGGCCCTGGTGATCGGTGGCGACGGCCAGGCGGCCGAGCAGTATGGCTGGGATGACAGGATAGCGTGGCAGCTTTCTCGCCCTGGCCGGCGGCAGCGCATTCATGGCCAGGGCCGTGGCCGCGAGGGTGTAGTAGGCCGTCACCCGGCCATCGGCGGCGACGGCCACGAAGCAGGACGCGACCCGTCGCCGGATGTCTTGCGACACCTGTTCCCTGAAATAGCGGTCGAGGCTTGGCGAGCCACAGGTGAACGCGCCGCGATCGTGATCGGCCAACGGCTCGATACGGTAGCCGGTCACTTGGTGTGACTGATCAACTCACGATGCGCTTTGAAGGCGCGCCTCAGCGCCGGTCCCGGAGGCGGGGGATTGAGGATGAGGTCGGCGATCCGTTCCTGAGCCGCCAGGGACAGGCGAATGATCTGAGCCTCCTCGATCGTCCGTCGCGCGGCCTCCTGCGCGGCGGCGACCACGAAGCCGCTGACGCTGCGGCCTTGAATCTCGGCGGCGCGTTTGACGGCCTCGAGCCCCTCGGGCGCGATGCGCGCCTCGAGGCGCTGGGATCGTGTGGGCGCGGTGGACATCGAGACCTCCTTTGAAGGTCGCTTGTACGGCGAAATCACGGACATTATCAAGGGAACGGAAACTTAAACTTTGAAACCTGGCGCCGCCGCACAGGATCGAACTGTGGACCTCAGCCTTACCAAGGATGCGCTCTACCACTGAGCTACGGCGGCGTTTTCCCAACAGGGAAGGGCGGGGTGTTAGCGAAAGGCGGGCGCCGTGTGAAGCGAATTCGGCTTGACGGCGGCGCGCACCGGACTAGAGCCTGATCGCCTCACACCGGAGAGATGCGAGGCGTGAATCAGGCTCTACACTCTGAATTTAGAGCAAGATTCACATCCGAGGCGATTTCGCCTCGGATGATCTTGCTCTAGGCGAGGCGTTCATGGCCGTCACCCCAACATCGCCGCCGCCCGCCGCACGCCCCGATCCGGCCCCCGCCGCCACCCCGCGCGAAGCCCGCCTCGCGGCGGCGCTGCGGGCCAATCTGCGCCGGCGCAAGGCGGCGGCCAGGCCGCCGGCCGGCGAGGGAGAATAGGCGTGGCCGCGCCGCAACCCCTGCATCTGTTGGCCCAGGACGCCGACGATCTGGCGGTGATCTCCGCGGCGCTGCAGGACGCAGTGGCGCGGATCGGCGACATCCAGTGGGAGGCCGGGGCCAAGCGTATCACCCTGGCCTTCAACCGCTTCCGTTGGGAGGCCGAGGGTGGCGCCGGCGAGCGGGTGCGCGCCGGGCTGCAACTGGGCGGTGTCTTGGACGTCAAGGCCCGCCATCTGCGCCAGGGCGCCAAGGACGCGGTGCTGGAGCTGCTGGCGCTCACCTTCGAGCCTGGAGAGACGCCCGGCGGCTTGATCAACTTCGCCTTCGCCGCCGGCGGCGATCTGGCCGTCACCGTGGAGTGCATCGACGCGGCCCTGGCCGATCTCTCCGCCCCGTGGCCGGCCCCGCGCATGCCCGAACATCAGGGATAGGGAGTCTTCTCGGCCTTTGGGCGGCGGGTGGGTTGCGGATAGAAGGAGCCCATGGCCGCCGACGCCCCCCAGCACCGTCTGCAGTCCGTCGAACTGGACGAGGAGTCCCTGGCGGCGGTGTCCCGCGATCAGGACCAGGAACGGCAGATCGCCATCTTCGATCTGCTGGAAGGCAATCACTTCGCCCCGGAGGGCGCGCCGGGCGGACCCTACGATCTCAAGATCGCCCTGATCGACAACCGCCTGGCCCTCGACATCACCGGGCCGGACTACCAGCGCCGGCACATGCTCTCGCTCACGCCGCTGCGCGCCGTGGTGCGCGACTATCACATGGTCTGCGAGAGCTACTATCAGGCCATTCGCAACGCCACGCCCCAGCGGATCGAAGCCTTGGACATGGGCCGGCGCGGCCTCCACAACGAGGGCTCCGGCCTGCTGCAGGCGCGCCTGGCGGGCAAGGTGACGACCGATCTAGAGACCGCTCGGCGTCTCTTCACCCTGATCTGCGCCCTGCACTGGCGGGGCTGAGCATGGCCGATTCGCCGGGCGCGGTTCTGTTCGCCTGCAACCTCAACAAGGTCCGCTCGCCCATGGCCGAGGGGCTGATGAAGCGGATGTTCGGCGACCGCGTCTATGTGGAAAGCTGCGGCCTGCGCGTCGGCGAGGTGGGCGGCGTCGATCCCTTCGCGGCGGCGGTGATGGACGAGATCGGCGTCGATATCTCCGCCCACCGCAGCCAGACCTTCGACGATCTGGAGGCCCACGCCTTCGACGTGGTTATTTCGCTCAGTCCGGAGGCTCACCACCGCGCCGTCGAGCTGTCGCGGGGCCGGGCCGTGGACCTCGAACACTGGCCGACCCTCGATCCGACCCTCACGACGGGCGCCCGCGAAACCCTGTTGGACGCCTATCGCGCCGTCCGCGATGGGCTCGAAGCGCGGATCATGCGCCGCTTCCCACGCATGCGCACGTTCGGGGGTTAGCGCGGCGCCGTCAGCACATACCCTTCGATCCGCACGAAGGCGTAGCCTTGCGCCGCCGCGTCGGCCTCGCCTTCGGCGGTCGCGGTGAGGAGGTCGCGCCCGCTGGCGGCGTTGCGGAACAGCTTCAGCGGCCGGGTTCCCGGCGCCGGGTCGGCGAAGACGAAGCCCTGGGCGCCGTCGAAGACATAGCCCGCCGCCAAGGCGTCGCGCTCGCCCTCGACCGTCGCCACGGTGTCGTGGGCGCCCAGCGTCTCGTTCCAATAGGCCTTGAGCGGCAGGGCGCCTGGGAAGGGCGCGGCGAAGACATAGCCCTCGGTGCGCAGGCGCCGGTAGTGGGCCGCCAGGGCCCGCGCCGCGCCCGCCGCCGAGGCGGCGGCGAAATAGTCGCCCCGGCTGGCGTCGTAGAACTGATCGAGGGGCGAGGTTTCCGCCGCTCCCGTCGCCGCTCCCGTCGCCGCCCCCGTCGTCGCCCCCGTTTGCGCCGCGATGGATGGGGCGGCGCTGGCCGGCGCGGTGTGCTCGGCGCTGCATTCGTCAGGCGCGCGCAGATAGGTCATCGAACCGCCCTCGAAGGCCTGGCGCTGGCCGTCGGGGGTGTTGATCGCCTCCGACACCGGCAGGCCCAGCCATCCGCTCGACCCGCCGTACTGGAAATAGAGCCGATACATGCAGCCGGAGACGACATAAGTCTGCCCCGCGTGCGGTCCCGAAGCGTGCCAGAGGATCACGCCGGCGGCGAAGGACGCCTCCCGGGCGCCGGTCCCTTGCGGGGAGGTGGCGCTCGCCGTCTCGCTGGCGAGGGGACAGCCGAGCGGGCCGCCCGCCCCGCCCATGGCCGTCCACGCCTCGAAGATCGGGCCGCTGAGCGTCCGCCCGCAGGCAAGACCGCCCCCCGGCGCCTGGGCGCTCGCCTCGCTCGGGGCCGCCGCCCACAGCGCCATGGCAAGCGCCGCCAGCGCCGCCATGGCGCTCGCCCGCCATGGCCAAGCGGTGGATCCTTGCCTTAAGCCGCTCATCGGCGAGACCTTTTGATGTAAGGACTTTGGCGATACGCCCACGGACCATCGACCTCAACCGGTCAGGTGGGGTATGATCGACGGCGAGCCACGGGTGACGCGGTCTTTCCGCCAGCGCCGTGATTGTCGTTTTGGCGCATTTCGAGAGACCGCATGGCGAAAGAAGTACTCCTGGAACTGCCGGGCACGGTGAGCGAACTGCTGCCCAACGCCACCTTCCGGGTAAAACTGGAGAACGAACACGAAATCATCGCCCATACCGCGGGCAAGATGCGCAAGAACCGCATCCGCGTCCTGGCCGGCGACAAGGTTTTGGTCGAGATGACCCCCTATGATTTCAGCAAGGGCCGGATCACCTATCGCTTCAAGTAGCTCGTCGCCGGCCCGGCGCTTGCCCGACCGACGCTTGCCCGACCGACGCTTGAACGCCCGCGCGGGCGGGCGTAGCGAGGCTCCGTGACGAACATCATCAAGGATCGACGCGTGATCCTCGCCGTCGGAGCGGGGCTGGCGCTCGCCGCGGGGCTGGCCGTGGCCGCCCTGATCGCCACCCGCCACCGCGATTCCGACGCGGCGCCGCCCGCCTCGCAAGGCGGTCTGGTGATCCAGACCGGGCGCGATGACGACATCAGGCTCGATCCCAGACGACCGCTGCGCTGTTTCGTGAACGGCCAGCTGGTGGGAGAGCTGCCCCTCGTCGATTGCGCCAGACGCAACGGCGTGGCGACCGGCGGCCTGGACGTGGGACTCGATCCCAGCGGCGCCCTGGCCGCGTCGCATGGCATGTCGGCGGACATCACGCCCCTGCCGCCGCCGGCCGCGATTTCCGCTTCCGCCGGGCCGCCCATTCAGCTTTCGCCGTCCGATGCCCAGGCGCTGCTCGCCGCTTCGCCGGAGCCGGCCCCCGCCGCGGCGGCGTCGTGCCTGCGCTATGGCGGGGCCGGGTGGAGGAGACTGCCCTACGACATGAGCCTCAACGCCTGCGTCCAGGCGCTCTACGAGGGACAATGCATCGCGCCCGGCGCCGCGCTATACGGCCGCTGGGGGGATCGGACGCTGCGCCTCGTGCCGGGCCGGGTGGAGATCTCCGCCGACAACCGCAACTTCCGGCCCCTCGTCCGACAGGGGCCGGCCTGTTCCCTCCCCCCCGTCGCCGCGCCCCGCGCGTTCTAAAAGAGAACCCCGAACATCATGCGCCGCTTCCTCCCACCCCTCGCCCTCCTCGCCGCGCTCGCCTTGGGCGCCTGTCAGAAACAGTTGGACGCCCCCACCGACCGGGGGGTGTGCTGGCATCTGGCCCGGTTCCCAGACGGCAAGGTGAGGTTCAACAAGCTGGCCGCGAACCAGCCCGACCTCGAACACTGCGCGGCGCAGCTCGAGATGATGCGCCTGCGCTTCCGCTCGCTCGGCAGCACCCAGAGCGAGGTCACCGGCGCCTATCAGGGCCAGTTTCTGTTCATTCAACCCGAGGGGGTGTTCACCGCCCAGAGCTACGGCGGCTACCGCTATCCCTTCATGGTCCGCACCGGCGACGGGCGCCTGGCGGTTCCCGGGGCGATGCCGGAACAAAATTAGAACATCGGTCTTGCGTCGGGCGCAAAGCCTGCTAGGGTCGCCGCCGATTTCGGCGCGAAAAGGTCGCCGGGCGAGCAAAGGGAGCAAGGACGATGGCGGGCAGCGTCAACAAGGTCATTCTGGTCGGCAATCTGGGCAAGGATCCCGAGGTCCGCACCCTTCCCTCCGGCGACCGGGTCGCCAATCTGAGCCTCGCCACCTCCGAAACCTGGCGCGACCGCGCCACCGGCGAGCGCAAGGAGCGCACCGAGTGGCACCGGATCGTGATCTTCAACGACAATCTGGTGAAGGTGGCCGAAAACTATCTGCGCAAGGGCTCCAAGGTCTATATCGAAGGCGCCTTGCAGACCCGCAAATACGAACAGGGCGGGGTCGAGAAATACTCCACCGAGATCGCCCTGCAGAAGTTTCGCGGCGAACTCACCATGCTCGACGGCAAGGGCGAGGGCGGCGGGTCCCGGGACAGCGACACCGGCGGCTACGACGCCGGCCCCCGCAACGCCGGTTCCGGCCCCAAGGAAACCTTCACCGCCGACCTCGACGACGAAATTCCGTTTTGACCCGGAATGAGCCTATTTTTGGCTCTGAGCGGGAGCATGATGTTGGCCGCCGCGGTGTTCGTCGGCGCACGGCTTTGCGATTGTGATTGAATGGCCTCGCCGAGCCCGAACAACGCGCTGCCGCTTCACCTGAAGGCGGACATCCGACGAACATTCAAAGCACTGACGCTGCCGACTGCCGCCGTCGCACTCGTTTCAGGCATTCCTTTTCTCGCGGATTTGGCGCACTTCCGGGACAACATCCTCCACAGCAGCATAGCGCCCATATATTTGGGCATCACCGTTCTTCTTCTCGTCTTGATATTTTTGTTCTGGAAGCCAGGATGCCTAGACGTTGATGAACGCGGTATCGCTCTGCGGGTCGGCAAGAGGCGATACTTCTACGAATGGTCGGACGTCCAAAACGCAGCCTCTGTCTCAAACGGCGTCCAGCTTGATGTCCGAGGTCGGTCGATCGCCCGGAACAAATACAACGTGATCCCAAACAGATTTGGGATGAAGCCCGAGGCCTTGGCGGGACTCATCAGAGTCGGGATCGATCGTTGGGGGAAGGCGCCCTCGGCGGCGGAGGGAATTGCGTTACAACGACTGGGGACCGTGGCTCCGACACCGCAGACGCCGAGATCAGCGAAGCGGCTCGCACTCTGATCGCCGTGGAGATGGTCATATTCGGCGCCGTGCTTCTCGCGGTAATCGTGTGGACGGGCTTAGACTATCGAAACGCTACGATTCTACGGGACCACGGCAGAAGGATTGAGGCGAGCGTAGTGCGCTTCTACCCAGACGCTTGCGGAAAGCGCGGGTGCAGCTTGGGTGTAGAATACTCGTTCGAAACCCGGAACTCGGTGGGCGGCCTCCAAACCGTTCATGGTCATCGGTTTATTGCTGGTTCTGACTACGCGTCGGATCCCGACTATCAATATGCGCTGACTCGCCATTCTCTTCCGATTGTTTATGATCAGGAAGATATAAATCGTTCTGAATTGAACTTTAGAAATAGAATTTATACCGTTGACCCCGCTACCGTGTTTGTTGAACTTAACGAGATATTTGGATCTATTGTCATAGTGGTTTTCGCGTTCATTTCTATCATCACTTGGTTTTCGATGCAGGCGGCCAAGCGAAAGCTGGGGCCGCAGTCTTTCATATAGAAAAATAGACAATCAGGGAGCAGCCTCAAAGATATCGGGGAACATGGTTTTTCGGCGACAAATCGACCCGCATCCGGTAAGACTCACCACACCGCGTCCGCGAACCTCTCCAGGATCAACTGATCGGCGGTCACCAGCCGCACGTTGTCGGCCATGGCGTTGGCGACGATCAGCCGGTCGAAGGGATCGCGCGTCCAGGCGAAGGATCGGGCGCGGGCCACGATGGTCAAGAGCGGGGAATCGGAAATCGTCAGTCCTATGCCGTCAATGAGATAATTGACCGGTATGGAGGCGTCGCGATCGATCTTGCCCCGCTCGAAGAGGGTCTCGAGTTCAAGCATCACGACGGGCGATATCTGGCACTTATCGCGACCGATCAGGGATTTTGCCCGAGTGGACAGACGATCGGGACGACCCGACGAAAGCCAGATAACGACGTGGGTATCGAGATGAATCAAAGGTCCAACTCGGGTTCCTCGTCCCAATGCCAATACTCTTCTCGCGCCCGACGCACGTCCTCCGCGCTCAAATCCCCACCGACGCTCAGAACCGGTGGCGACTCCCAGAATCGCTTCCACCGTTCGGCCCGCTGCTCGGCCACGCTGGCCGGGGCCTCTTCGGCGGACACCAACACCCGCCCGCCCTTGCGCCTGATCTCGATGACCTCGCCCGTAGCCAGCGCCTCATCGACCATCTGAAAGATGTTCTTGCGAAATTCCGTGATGGTGACCGTCTTCATGCGTACACCCTACTCCGCCGACATGTACACGTCAAGGCGGCGCCTTCCGGTTCAGGTGGCCTTTTCGCGTCCCGACTGCTAAGGGAAAAGGCGGACGTTCGGTGTCCGATTCTGAGCGTTGAAACCCCCATTTGACCGACGAGACGATCATACCGCCGAGTGACGGCCGGCGGGGGAATGTCACCCCCATTTCCATCGAGGACGAGGTCAAGCGCTCGTATCTCGACTACGCCATGAGCGTCATCGTCAGCCGCGCCCTGCCGGACCTGCGCGACGGCCTCAAGCCCGTGCAGCGACGCATCCTCTTTTCCATGGGCGAGCAGGGCCAGACCGCCGACCGCGGCTATGTGAAGTCGGCTCGGGTGGTCGGCGAAGTCATGGGCCGCTACCACCCGCACGGCGATCTTTCGATCTACGACACCCTGGTGCGCATGGCCCAGCCGTTTTCCATGGGTCTGCTGCTGATCGACGGCCAGGGCAATTTCGGTTCGGTGGACAACGATCCGCCGGCGGCCATGCGCTATACCGAAAGCCGACTGACCCGCGCCTCCATGGCCATATTGGCCGATCTCGACAAGGACACGGTCGATTTCAAGGAGAACTACGACGGCAAGGAGAGCGAGCCGGTCGTCCTGCCCTCGCGCATCCCCAATCTGCTGGTCAACGGGGCCGGCGGCATCGCCGTGGGCATGGCCACCAACATCCCGCCGCACAATCTGGGCGAGATCGTCGACGCCTGCGTGGCCCTGATCGACACTCCCGATATCCCCCTCGACGAATTCCTCGACATCGTGCCGGGGCCCGACTTCCCCACCGGCGGCGAGATCATCGGCCGCACCGGCGCGCGCCAGGCGCTGCTTACCGGCCGAGGTTCGGTGATCGTGCGCGGCGTCGCGACCATCGAGGAGATCCGCAAGGACCGCGAAGCCATCGTCATCACCGCGCTGCCCTATCAGGTGAACAAGGCCGCCCTGGTGGAGCGGATCGCCGAACTGGTGCGAGAAAAGCGCATCGAGGGCATCGGCGATCTGCGCGACGAGAGCGACCGCACCGGCATGCGCGTGGTCATCGAGCTCAAGCGCGACGCCGGCGGCGAGGTGGTCCTGAACCAACTCTACCGCTTCACCCCCCTGCAAAGCGCCTTCCCCGTAAACGCCCTGGCCCTCAACCGCGGCCGGCCCCAGCAAATGGGCCTGCGCGAGATGCTGGGCGCCTTCGTCGATTTCCGCGAGGAAGTGGTGGTCCGCCGCACGCGGCACGAGCTTTCCAAGGCCCGCGACCGCGCCCACGTCCTGGTCGGCCTGGCCATCGCGGTGGCCAATATCGACGAGATGATCCACATCATCCGCACCTCGAAGGATCCGGCCGAGGCGCGCGAGCGGCTGGTGGCCCGCGACTGGCCGATCGGCGACATGATCGATCTGATCAGGCTGATCGCCGATCCGCGCACCGTGGTGGTCGCTGGCGACCAGGTGCGCCTGACCGACGAACAGGCGCGCGCCATTCTCGCTCTCACCCTGTCGCGCCTGACCGGCCTTGGCCGCGAAGAGATCTTCGCCGAGGCGGCCGAGCTGGCCGCCGCCATCCAGGCCCACCTCGATCTGCTATCCTCGCGCGACGCCATCATGGCGGTGGTGCGCGCCGAACTGGTGGAGGTTCGCGAGGCTTTCGCCGTCCCGCGTCGCAGCCTCATCGTCGAGGGCGACGCCGACGTCGAGGACGAGGACCTGATCGCCCGCGAGGAGATGGTTATCACCGTCACCCACGGCGGCTATGTGAAGCGCACCCCGCTCGCCACCTATCGAACCCAGCATCGTGGCGGCAAAGGGCGCTCGGGAATGTCCACCAAGGAGGAGGACGCGGTGACCCGCGTCTTCTCCGCCTCCACCCACGCGCCGATGCTGTTCTTCTCCTCCGGCGGCAAGGCCTACAAGCTCAAGGTGTGGCGCCTGCCGCTCGGTACGCCCACGTCGCGCGGCAAGGCCTTCATCAATCTCTTTCCCATCGAGCCGGGCGAGACCATGACCTCCATCCTCACCCTGCCCGAGGACGAGGCGAGCTGGGACGCGCTGGACGTGATGTTCGCCACCAAATCCGGGGGCGTGCGCCGCAACAAGCTGTCGGACTTCGTGCAGATCAACCGGGCCGGCAAGATCGCCATGAAGCTCGAGGAGGGCGATGCCATTGTCGGCGTCGGGCTATGCACCGGCGCCAATGACGTGCTCCTGACCACCTCGCTGGGGCGTTGCATCCGCTTCGCCGCGACCGACGTGCGGGTATTCGCGAGTCGCGGTTCCACCGGCGTGCGGGGTGTTCGCCTTGCCAAGGAAGACAGCGTCATCTCCATGGCCATCCTGCGCGCGGTCGATGCGAGCCCGGCCGAGCGGACCGCCTATCTGAAACAGGCCATCGCCATGCGCTCCGCCGAGGCCGGGGAGGGGGAGGAGGCCTCCGCGCCGGCCGCCGATGACGAAGAGGAAACCGCGGGGGAAGCGCCGGTCACATTGTCGGCCGATCGTATCGCCGAACTCGCGGCGGCGGAGGAAATGATCCTCACCGTTTCGTCGGAGGGTTTCGGCAAGCGGACCTCGGCCTACGACTACCGCCGATCCGGCCGGGGCGGAAAGGGCCTGATCGCCCACGACCTCACCCGCCGCGGCGGTCGCCTGGTCGCCTCCTTTCCGGCCGAGGACGCCGACGAGATCCTGCTGGTCACCGACCAGGGCCAGCTCATCCGCGTGCCCGTGGGCCAGATCCGCATCGCCGGGCGCAACACCCAGGGCGTGACCATCTTCCGCACCGCCCAGGACGAGCACGTGGTTTCCGTCGAGCGCCTGGACGGTGGGGCCGACCAGGCGGACGAGTACGAAGGAGACGACGCGTTGGTCACGGACGACCCAAGCAAAGGGGAGGCGACATGAAACGCACCGGACTCTATCCGGGCACCTTCGATCCGGCCACCAACGGCCACCTCGACATCATCGGCCGGGCGGTCAAGCTGGTCGATCGGCTGGTGATTGGCGTGGCGGTCAATGCCGAAAAGGGACCGTTGTTCAGCCTGGAAGAACGCGTGGCGATCATCCAGGAGGAAACCAAGCCCTGCGGCCTGATCGCCGAGATCGAGGTGGCCCCGTTCGAGAATCTGACCATTCAGTTCGCCCGCCACGTCGGCGCGCAGGTCATCGTGCGCGGGCTGCGCGCTGTCGCCGACTTCGAATACGAATTCCAGATGACCGCCATGAATCAGCAGCTCGACCGCGATATCGAGACCGTCTTCCTGATGGCCGATCCGCGCCATCAGGCGGTCTCTTCGCGCCTGGTCAAGGACATCGTCAAGATGGGCGGCGATGTTTCGCGCTTTGTGCCCGATGGGGTCAGGACGCGCCTGCTGGCCAAGTACGGACGCGGTTAGGCCGAAGGGGGCGGCGATCCCCCTTGCCCCGCGCCGGCCGGCGGGCTAGGCGGGGCGCCATGAAATTCGCTCCCGCGCTCATCGCCCTGGCCGTCCTCGCCGCCGCCGGCGTCCAGGCCGCGCCCAAGGCCGCCGCGGCCGCCGCGGCTCCCACCGACGCCGACTGGCGCACCCCCGATCCCCAGAACGTCCTGGTCATCGACACCAGCAAGGGCCGGATCGTCGTGGAGATGAGCCCCGCCGCCGCGCCGGCGTCGGTGGCGCGCATCCGGGACCTGACCCGCGCCGGCTTCTATGACGGGCGCGCCTTCTTCCGGGTCATCGACAACTTCATGGACCAGACCGGCGATCCTCAAGACAATGGCCAGGGCGGCTCCTCCAAGCCCGACCTGCCGGCCGAGTTCACCTTCCGGCGCGATGCCCAGACGCCCCTGGTCGTGGTCATGAAAACGGCTGGCGTCGAATCGGGCTTTCTCGGCGCCCTGCCGGTGATCAGCCAGACCATGGATCTCGGCCTGCTCACCGCCGATCACAAGGTCAACGCCTGGGGAACCTTCTGCCCCGGCGTCGGCGGCATGGCCCGGGCCGAAGCGCCCGACAGCGGCAACAGTCAGTTCTTCCTGATGCGCGCCGCCCAGCCCAACCTCGATCAGAAATACACCGCTTGGGGCCGGGCCATTTCCGGCCTCGATGTGATCCGCGCCATCAAGACCGGCGAGCCGCCGACCCCCCCGGCCGACACCATGGTGAAGGTCCGCCTGCTGGCCGACATCCCCGCCGCCGAGCGCCCCACGGTGCGGGTGATCGATCCGGCCGGGCCGTGGTTCCGGGCCATGGTCCAGCGCGTCAAAACCCAGAAGGTCATCGACTTTTCGATCTGCGATCTCGATTTTCCCGCCCAGGTGAAGTGAAACTCATGTCCGAAACCGAAGACACCCTGACCATGACCCTGGAAACCGGCCCGGTGACCATCCGCCTGCGCCCGGACCTGGCGCCGGCCCACGTGGCGCGCATCAAGGAACTGGCCGGGGAGGGGTTCTACGACGGCGTGGTCTTCCACCGCGTCATCGACGGCTTCATGGCCCAGGGCGGCGATCCCACCGGCACGGGGAGCGGCGGGTCGAACAAGCCCAACCTGCCGGCCGAATTTTCCACCGCCCGCCACGCCCGCGGCGTCTGCTCCATGGCCCGCACCAACAATCCCAACTCGGCCAACAGCCAGTTCTTCATCTGCCTGAAGGATTCGAACTTTCTCGATAATCAGTACACGGTATGGGGTGAAGTCACCTCCGGCATGGAACACATCGACGCCCTCCCCAAGGGCGAGCCGCCCCGCGCGCCGGGCAAGATCGTCTCGATGAAGGTGGGCTGAGATCAAATGTCCTTCTCCCCTTGCGGGAGAAGGTGGCCCACAGGGCCGGATGAGGGGTTTTCCACGAACCATCCGCGTGTCAGACGCATCCACGGACAGGCTTGGCGCGACCCCTCATCCGTCGGCTTCGCCGAGACCTTCTCCCGCAAGGGGAGAAGGGAACATGGCGCCGGCCTCCCTAGGGCATGTGTTTGAGCACCACCACCACCGGATAGTGATCCGAGCCCAACCTCGGGCCGCGCGCCACGCTCACCGCCCGCCAGGCGCCGCCCGCATAGACGTGATCGAGCGGCAGAAAGGCCATCGGCGACCACAGCCGCCAACGGGTGAACCGCGCCGCCGGCCAGGTGAATATCGCCCGCGTCAGCCGCGCCAATCCGAACCGGGCGTCCTGGCGGCGCAGGGCGAAGGACCACGGCGTCGAATTGAAATCGCCGGCGACGATTAGGCTGGCCTTGCCGAAGCGGTTCAGGAAATCCGCCAGCCGCCGGCTCTGCGCCCGCTGCGGGCCGGCGGGGAACGGCCAGGTGAAGTGGGCGGCGACGAGGGTGAAGGCGTCAGCCCCATCGCCGAATGTCGCCCAGGCGCCGGAAAGACCTTTCCCATCGGCCCCCCAGAGATCGCCGCTCGCCGTCGGCGGCGTCTTGGCGAGGATCAGGGTCGAACAATCGAAATCGACCCGGCATGGCGTGCGATAGGGATATCGGCCTCCGATGGCCTGAACGACCCGCGCCCCCGCGCCGGCCGCCTCCTCGACCACCACGATGTCGGCGTCCTCGCCCTCGATCCACCGCGCCGTCCCTTCGGGGTCGGTGTTACGCGCCCAGAGATTGAACTGGATCAGCTTCAGGGGTTTGCCGGAGGTGGCGGCGCTGGGACGCCGGGCGGCGGCGAGAAATTCCGGCGCCATGATCGCTCCGGAAACGACGATAGCGACGGCGGCGAGCAGGGTTGGTGTTATCCCGGCGCGGCTTGCCACCACGAGGACGAGCGCCAGAACCCCGCCGGCGAAATAGAACGGCGTGAAATGGGTCAGCACATCCAGCCGCTCGCTAACCGCGCCGCCCAGGCTGAGCAGCGCCGCCCCGGCGGAGGCGAACGCGATCAGGAAGGCGGTGGCTCGAACGAACTCCATGGGGTGTGAATAGCCACTTTCCGCGCCGCCCCGAAAGAGAGGCTTCATTACCCGTTCTCCAAAACTCTCGCCGGGCATTGCCTCATCGTAGGTCGAAAGGCCCGAGCCTCCCTTGACGCCATCGCGGCCCGCGCCCTACCCCACGCCGCCATGAATCTCGCCGACTTCGATTTCAATCTGCCCGAGGATCGCATCGCTTTGCGGCCGGCGGCCCCGCGCGACGCCGCGCGGTTGCTGGTGGTGGGGGCTGGTGGCGCCCTGGCCGATCGCGCCGTGGCCGACCTGCCGGACCTTCTGCGGCCGGGCGATGCCCTGGTGTTCAACGATACGCGGGTGATCGCGGCGCGGCTCAAGGGCGTGCGGACGCGCGAAGGTCAGGCGTGCGCCGTCGAGGCGACCTTGCACCGCCGCCTTAGCGCCTCGCGCTGGACGGCGTTCATGCGGCCAGGCAAACGCCTTCGGATCGGGGACCGGGTGGCCTTTGGCGAAACGGGCGATCGCGCCTGCCTGCTGGGAAGTCTCGACGCCTCCATCGCCGCCAAGGGCGAGGACGGCGAGGTGACGCTGGCTTTCGATCTGGCCGGGCCGGACCTGGATCTGGCCATCGCCGAGCGCGGCGCCATGCCCCTGCCGCCCTATATCGCCAGTCGCCGCGCCGAGGACGAGCGCGACCGCATCGACTATCAGACAGTCTATGCCCGCCAGGACGGGTCGGTCGCCGCGCCGACGGCGGGCCTCCATTTCACGCCGGAGTTGATGGTCAGGCTCGCCGAACGCGGCGTCGCCGCCCATTTCGTCACCCTGCACGTCGGCGCCGGCACCTTCCTGCCGGTCAAGAGCGAGACGATCGCCGATCACCGCATGCATGCCGAATACGGCGAGGTCTCCCAGGAAGTCGCGATGGCCCTCAATGCCGCCCGCGCCGCCGGCGGGCGGATCGTCTGCGTCGGCACCACCTCCCTGCGCCTCCTCGAAAGCGCGGCGGGCGAGAACGGGACGATCGCGCCCTTCGCCGGCGAAACGGCGATCTTCATCACCCCCGGCTACGCCTTCCGCGCCGCCGACGGCTTGATGACCAATTTCCATCTGCCGAAGTCCACCCTGTTCATGCTGACGGCGGCCTTCAGCGGCTTGGCGGCCATCCGCCGCGCCTACGCCCACGCCATCGCCGCCGGCTATCACTTCTATTCCTACGGCGACGCCTGCCTGTTGTGGCGAGCGGATTGATGGCCGCGTTTCCCTTCGTGATCGAGGCCACGGATGGAGCGGCGCGGACGGGGCGCCTGGAGACGCCGCGCGGGGCCATCGAGACACCGGCCTTCATGCCCCTGGCGACGGCCGGGACGGTCAAGGCGCTGACGCTCGATCAGGTGCTCGGGACGGGCGCGCAAATCATTCTCGGCAACACCTATCACCTTATGCTGCGGCCGACCGCCGAGCGGGTGGCGCGGCTGGGCGGCCTGCACCGCTTCATGGGCTGGGACGGCCCCATCCTCACCGACTCCGGCGGCTTCCAGGTAATGTCGCTTTCCAAGATCAACACGGTGAGCGAGGAGGCCGCGATCTTTCAGAGCCACATCGACGGCTCGCGCCATGTCCTTTCGCCCGAGCGCTCAGTCGCCATTCAGGCCGACCTGCTGGGCGCCGACATCGCCATGCAGCTCGACGAATGCGTGGCGTGGCCGGCCGATGAGGCGCGGGCCGGCGAGGCGATGCGCCTCTCGGCCCGCTGGGGCGCCCGCTGCAAGGCGGCGTTCGGGACGCGCGACGATCAGGCGCTGTTCGGCATCCAGCAGGGATCGACCTTTGAAGCCTTGCGCCGCGAGTCCTCCGAGCGGTTGGTCGAGACTGGCTTCGACGGCTACGCCATCGGCGGCCTGGCGGTGGGCGAGGGGCACGGCGCCATGTGTGAGACGCTGGATTATGCGCCCGCGCTACTGCCCGCCGACCGGCCGCGCTATCTGATGGGCGTCGGCAAGCCGGTCGATATCGTCGAGGCGGTGGCGCGCGGCGTCGATCTGTTCGACTGCGTCCTGCCGACCCGCTCGGGCCGCCACGGCCAAGCCTGGACCTGGGAAGGTCCGATCAATCTGAAGGCCGCCCGATTCGCCGAAGACGCCGCGCCGCTGGACGCCGAGATCGCCTGCCCGGCCAGCCGCGACTATTCGAAAGCCTATCTGCACCATCTGGTGAAGTCGGGGGAGATCTTGGGCCAGGTACTTCTTTCCTGGCACAATCTCGCCTTCTACCAGGCTTTGATGGGCGGCTTGCGGACCGCGATCGGCGAGGGTCGCCTGGGGGCGTTCCGCAAACAGGTTCGGGACCGCCAGGGGTCCTAGTGGATCGGATATTCCGGCTTGCGCTCTTCCTGGTAGGGCGGGGCGGCGTAGGTGAGGTGGCTGGGGACCGCGGGCGGCGCGCAGCGGTGCGCCTCGCCCAGCCCTTTCAGATACCCCCGGCGGACACTGCCGGCGGTGATCACCTCGATCACAAGCTGGTCGTGCTTCTGGGCGCCCGACAGAGTCCTCACGAAGCCGGCGAACGGCAGCAGGCTCTCGGCCGCCCCATGCGCCAGGGTCAGGGCCATGCCGCGCCGTGTGGTCAGGCTGGGATTTTGCGGATTTTCGGGCTCGTCGAAATCCCCTCCCAAGGCGTCGGTCAGCGCGCGTACCTGATCGGCGAGGCCGCGACAGGTCGCCGGCGTGGGCCGAGCGTAGGGGTCGGCCAGGGCGGCCAGAAGAATGGGGGGAATTTTCTGGCGCACCAGATTGAGGTCGTGCAGCGGCGCCTCGGCGGCGTTCTGCATGCTGGCGCTGCCTGCCTGGTCAGGGTTGTGCAACTGGGCCGGCGGCGGCTCTTGCGCCGGCTGCGCCGCGCCCGGCGCGACCGCCAATAGGACGGCGAGGCCGACGAGTGCCCCGGCGAGGTGGGAACTGGACATGCCGGTCTTCTAGCGCGGCCCGAACACCGCCGACAAGCGGCCGGTGACGGGCGCTGCTTGCGACTGGGCGGCCCCTGCGACTATGGTCCGCGCCGCCCGGAAATCGCTCTGGGGGCCGGTAGCTCAGTGGTAGAGCCCTCGACTTTTAATCGAGTGGTCGTGGGTTCGAGTCCCACCCGGCCTACCAAGGCGCCGTCGACGAGATGGAACGAAGGGATTCGTATAGCCGCTTGAGCGTTGGACGCCTTTGAAACGACCGCGCGGACGCCCAATCCACCTCTTGACCCGAGTCCAGGCCCCGAGGTGGATGGGCGCCCCCGCCGGCGCGCTTCCCGGCGCCTCAAGCCTAGTTCGGAGACCCCGCGAGGGTGATCGTGCCGAACAGGCCGTGGCTCTCGTTTCCAATGCCGGCGGTGAAGAACATCTGACCCGCGTAGCCGCCGGCGCCGAAATGCATCGCCCACAGGCCGGGAAGGACGATCGGCTTGCCGTCCTGACGCAGGAGGCCCCTGAACTGGCCCGTGGTGGCGTCGAAAGCCGAGATGAGGCCTTCGGTGGGACCGTCGTTGACATTGCCGACCAGCACGTTGGTGCTGAACTTGCCGAAACCTGCGGGCGCGATTGCCAGCCCCCAGGGAGAGGACAGCGTCCCGCCGGTGGCGAACCGCCGCACGAAGGTTCCGTCGGTATTGAAGACGCTCACGAAGCCCGATCCCAGCGGCTGCGCGGATGCGTTGGGTCCGGGTATTGCGTAGGTGATCCACAGGTGGCCCGCGTCCAGGTTCTCGATGTTGAACGGAAACAGGCCCATCGGGTTGGGGCCCGGATCGACGAAGGCGCCGGGCAGCGTCACCTTGTTGAAGTTGGTGTCGAAAACATCGATGGCGCCGGTGATGTCGTTCACCGCGTAGAGATAGGTCGATCCGCCGGAGACCGCGACCTCCAGTCCGGTGTAGACGGCGAGATTGCCGTTCGGTCCCCGTCCGGCGATGATCGTCCGCGCCTTGCTCTCGCCGTCCCAGGCCGAAATCGAGCCGTCCAGGTTATCGAAGATATAGAGGGCCGGCTCGCCGGTCGGCATCTTGAACCCCATGCTTATGACGTTGACCGCACCAGTCGGCCCAGAGGGCAGGGCGGATTCCTCCGGTATCGAGACGGTGGACCGGGCGATAATGCCGGTGCTCCCATAGACCGTGGCCGTCCCCGGCGCCCCGCCGGCCTTGCCGCCGGCGTTGGCGACCACCCACCCCCCATACGGCGTGGCGGTCATGTCCCAGGGGTTGATCAGGGCCGGATCGGTGGTCGGCGCGGGGCCGTAGGGCAAGGTCGCCAGGACCGACTGATCGTCGGTGACCAGGGGATGAACCGAGTATCCCTCGGCCGCCGCCGTCGTGGCGCCGAGAGCGAGCGCGACGAGACTCGCGCCGGCGATCAGCAGCGAGCGTCCGGCCGCGCGAACTGTAAGCTTCTTCATAACAATAGCCTCCCTGTGGTTGCGCGGAAGCGAGGCCGCGAGGGCAGCGGCCGCCTTGCGAAGGACCCATCGATGGGGGACACTCTGTCGCGATGAAATGGCCGGGGGCCGATGAAATGCCGATGAATCGCCGATCGACCCTGTCAAGGCGACCATGAACGACCAATCCGCCGCTGGCGCGCTCGGCCGCCGCATCGATCTGACGAACGAGGCGGACTTCAGTCTCGGCGGGGTGGATATTCGGCCGGCCGCCTGCACAGTGATGGCCGACGGCCAACGCCTCCGGCTGGAACCGCGGGTCATGCAGGTGCTGGTGGCCCTGGCCCGGGCCGGCGGAAAGCCGGTGTCGCGCGAGGCTCTGGTCAAGGCCTGCTGGGGCGAGGTCACGGTGGGCGACGACGCCCTCAACCGGTGCATTCAGAAGCTGCGTCAGCTGGCGCAAGCCGAGGCGGCCGGGGCCTTCGAGATCGAGACCATACCCCGGCTCGGCTATTGCCTGTCGCCGGGGGCGCCCGCGGCGTCCGCGGCCGCGGAGAAGTTTGTTCCCCGCCGCCGAGAGACTTGGCTGGTCCTGGCCGGCGGCGCGGCGGCGCTAGCGGCGATCGGGGTGGCGGCGGCGATCTGGAGTCCCCCTCCGACGCGCTGGTCGGTGGAGCGTTCCGAGCGCCTGGTCTCGACCCCGTTGATCGAACGCCATCCGGCCATCTCGCCGGACGGCAAGATGCTGGCCTATTCGGCCGGCTCGGACGTGGTCAGCCGCCATATCTATCTGAAACCCCTGGCCGGCGGAAACCCGATCCAGCTTACCGACGATGGCTTCGACGACGCGGCGCCGGACTGGTCGGCGGACGGGGCGCGCATCCTCTATCCCGCCTATCGCGCCGACGAGCCGTGCCGGATCATGGTCACCGTCGTCCCGGCCGGCCCGGCCCGGCAACTGGCCCGCTGCCAGGGCGCCGAGCGGTCCCGCGCCGCCTGGAGCGCGCGCGGCGACGCTCTGTTTTTCACCGACAGCGCCACGGCCGCCGGCTCGGAGCGGGCCGCCGGCTCGGAGCGGATCGTGCGCCTGGATCTCGCCACCGGGCGGCGGCAGGTGGTCAGCCATCCGCCGGGCGGCCTGGACGACGACGACCCGGTGGTTTCCCCCGACGGGCGCTGGCTGGCTATTAGCCGCTCCTCGGAGGCGGTGACCCTGGCCGTCCTCCACGATCTGAAGACCGGACGCGAGCGGACGATAGCCGATATCGGCGAAAGCGGCGGCCTCGCCTGGGCGGGCGATTCCCGGACCCTTTTCCTGGCCAGCGGAAACGGCGTCGAATCGACGATCTGGGCCTGGCGGGCGCCGGGCGGCCCACGTGTCCAGGTGGCCACCGTGCCGGTGATCGTCGGGCGACTTTCCTTCGGACGGGGCGACCTGCTGGCGGCCGAGATCGTCGCCGGCCGCTTCAACGCGGTTCGCCCGCCGGGCCCGGGGGGGCGCGCGCCGGTGGTCGTCGATCCGGCCAACGACGCGAGCTGGTCGCCGGCCTATTCCCCAGACGGGACCCTGGCGGTGGTTTCGGACCGTTCCGGCGAGGCCGGCATCTGGCTGTCGCGATCCGGGACGCCGGCTCGGCTGCTCACGGACCTGGGCGGCGACCGCGGCTTTGGCCTGAGCTGGTCGCCGGACGGCGCGTCGCTGGCTTTTTACACCGCGCACGGCGGAGCGTTCAGCGTGCGGGTGGTCGGGCAGGCCGGCGAAGAGCGGGCGGACATCCCGGTTCTGGGGGTCGACACCGGCGTTCCGGCATGGAGCGCCGACGGCCGCTCGCTGGTGTTTCCGGTTCACGACCGCCGTGGCTGGAGGCTGTGGCGCGCCGACCTGGCCAGGCCCGCCCGCCCCTGGCCGATCACCGGCTATGGCTGGGACGCCGTGCGGGCGAGCGGCGACACCCTTTACGCCGTGAGGTCCGACCGGCCGGGCATCTGGCGCCTCGGCCCGCCGCCCCAGCTGATCGCCGCCGGCTTCAGCGGCCGGTTTCCGGAGGGGTGGACGTCGGAGGGGTGGAAACTTTACCATGACGAGGTCGTCTTCGACGCCGGCGGCGAGGCCACCCAGGGAACTTATCGCCATCGGTTGCTGTCGGCGCCCCTGTCAGGGGGCGCCGCGCGACCGTTCGCCGATCTCCCCGAGGCCACCCATCAACTGGACTTCGCCATCGACCCCAAGTCGGGAAAGCCGACCTACATCGCCGTCCTCAACTTCGACAATGACATCGAACTCTTTCATCTGGCGCGGAAATAAGCGGCGGCCCGCCTCACCAAGCGACCACCGGACCGTAGGCGGCGGCGGCCGCGTCCCGGGTCAGGAAAGTGGCCTGTTCGATCATGCCCTGGCGGGCCAGCGTGCGGTCGAAGGTATCGCCGTCGAGCTGCGTGACAGCGCCGCCGCCCGCTACTACACCGACAGCCTCGGGGCGGCAGGGAAGCTTTCGCGTGGGACGAATCGGTTGCGCCTTCGCCATATCCTGGGCGGTGCTGATCGGCCTTTCGGCGCCGGCGACGCGGGCGGCCGAGGCCAAGGCGGCCGTGACCGGCGACCTCGACCGTTCGCTGCGCAAGGAGATCGAGGACGCCATCGGCCAGACCAAAGGCCCGCCCGACAGCGGCGTCGAGGCGCGGCGGCGGGCCCGTGACGCGGCCGGCGACGCCATCGCCCTCCTGCGATCCGAAGGCTATTACGACGGGACCGCCGAGCCGGACGTTTCGGAGACCAACCCACCCGGCGCGATCGTTCGCGTGACGCCCGGCGCGCGCTTTCATTTCCAGGCCGCGGCGGTGGAATGGGTGGGCGGCGCGCCGCCGCCGGCCGTGGCCAAGGCGGGCGAAGCGGCCCTGCATCTGAAGTCCGGCGCGCCCGGTCGGGCGGCCGATGTTCTCGCCGCCGAGGGACGGGTAGTCGCGGCTTTGCAAAAGCTCGGCTACGCCGACGCCGAAATCCGGCCCCGCGAGGTCGTGGTCGATTATGCCGACCGGTCGGTGAAGCCGACCTTCAAGATCGCCGCCGGCGACCTCGTCCGCCTGGGCGGCATAAGGCTGATCACCAAGGGGCGCACGCGGGCCGCCTGGGTGCGGGGGCTGGCCCCATGGAAGCGCGGCGACGCCTATAGCCCCGAGGCTGTCGCTAAACTGGAGCGGCGGCTGACCGACGCGGCGGTGTACGATTCAGTCACCGTCTCCCTGTCTCCGAAGGATCAGAGCGTCGGCGCCCTGCGCCCCGTGCTGGTCAGCCTGTCCGATCGTCCGCGCCGCACGATCGAACTGGGGGCGGGCTATTCGACCAGCGAGGGTTCGGGCGTCGATGGCAAGTATTTCATCTACAATCGCCTCGGCCGCGCCGATACGGTGACCTTGACGGCGATCCTCTACGACATTCAGCAGAAGCTCGATCTCGAACTGGACCTGCCCGGCTGGCGGCGGCCCGACCAGACACTGCGGATCGGCGGCGGCCTGCTGGCCGACCGCACCCCCGCCTACGACGACGCCGGCGGCGGGGTGCGCCTGGACGTGGACCGGCACTTCACCAAGACGACCTTCATCACCCTCGGCGGCGCGTTCGACTATGCCGCCACCCGTGAAAAGACTGCGGTCAATCCCCTCGCCACGCCGGTGGGGGTGGACCTGAAGCTGTTCATCACCACGGGCCTCGCCGCCTTCGCCCTGGACCGGTCCAACGATCCGCTCGATCCCACCCGCGGCTGGCGGCTGGAGGCGCGCGTGGAACCGACCTCCATCGTCGGCGACCGCAACCTCGTCTATCTGAAGACCCAGACCCAGGCCAGCGCCTACCTGCCCCTCGATTCCAGCGCCGGCACGGTGATCGCCGCGCGCCTCAAGCTGGGCTCGATTTTGGGCGGATCGATTCCCGACGTTCCGGCCGACCGGCGGTTCTACGCCGGCGGCGGCGGCTCGGTGCGTGGCTACGGCTACCAGGCGGTAGGCCCCAGGCTGATCGACAACACCCCGGAAGGCGGCCTTTCGCTGCTCGAATCCTCCCTGGAAGTACGTCAGAGGCTGTCGGGGCAATGGGGCGGCGTCGCCTTCGTGGACGCCGGCGCGGTGGGGTCTGGAACCACGCCCGATTTCAGGAACGTCAGCGTCGGAGTGGGCGTCGGCGTGCGCTACAATCTTGGCTTTGGTCCCCTGCGCCTGGACATCGCCACCCCCCTCAATCCCCGACAGGGAGACGGCCGCGTCCAGGCCTATATCAGCATCGGTCAGGCCTTCTGATGGTCGCGCCGACCGCGCCGCGCCGATTGTCCGTCGCCCGCTGGCTCGTCGTGGCCGCCCTTGGCTTGGCGCTGGTCGTCGCGGCCCTCATCGTCGCGGTTCGCTATGGACCGCTGACGCAAACCGGGCGCACGCTGATCGAAAATCAGGTGAGCGGATTGAAGATCGGGCGATTTGGAAAACTCAAGATCGAGGGCCTGCGCGGGGACATCTGGGGCGATTTCACCCTGGCCCGGCTCAGCATAGCGGATCGGAGGGGCGTGTGGCTGGACGCGCGCGGCCTCTCTCTGCGCTGGACGCCGGCGGCGCTGCTGAACCGGCGCCTTCGCCTCAACTCCGTCACCGCGCGAACCGTGACCATCGAGCGACGACCGCTGCTGACGGCGGAGACCAAACCCACCCCCTCGCCGGTGTCGGTGGATGTCATGAACGCTTCGACTCGACTGGAAGTGGGGCCGGCCTTCGCGGCGCGGCGGGGCGTCTATGATCTGCGCACCGCGTTTTCCGTGGAAAGAGCCGGCGGTGTGCGGGGATGGGCCAGCGCCGCCAGCGTGCTCCATGTGGGCGATTTCCTGCGCGTGGCCTTCAATCTGGGACGAGGCGACACCTTCGCGATGGACGCCGACGCGCGCGAGGCCCAGGGCGGCGCGCTGGCCGGCATGGTGGGGCTGGCCGCCGACCAGCCCTTCCTGCTGGCCGCCCATGCCAAGGGCGGGATCGCCGCCGGGCGGTTCGCCGTCATCACGCGCGTCGGCGCGACGACTCCCTTGGAAGCTCAGGGCCAGTGGACCAAGGCGGGCGGATCGGCCGAAGGGCGCATCGATCTCGGCGCCTCCAGCCTTCTGGCGCGCTATCGGGCGATGGCGGGGCCAAAGGCCCGGTTCCGTATCGCGGGCGCCAAGGCCGCCGACGGTTTCTACGCTCTGAGCCTGGTAGCCGACAGCGACAATATCGCCCTGACGGCGCGCGGCGAAGCGGACGTCGGTCGCCGCGCGACGGGACCGCACGGCATCGCGATCGACGCGCGCATCGCCGACCCGAATCGGATCGTCGCGACTCCGAAAATGGGCCCGGCGGAAATCTCCGGCGGCCTCGGTGGAGATGTAAGGCATTGGGTGTTCAATGGCGCGGCCAGCGCCTCGCGGGTGGGTGACAGCGGCTTCACCCTGGCGCGGCTTTCCGGCCCCCTGCGCGTGGAGCGCCGGGGCGGAGAGATGACGGTTTCCGCCGCCGCCAGCGGCGAGGGAGGGGCTGGGCGCGGGCTCGTCGCCGCCTTGCTCGGCGCGCGCCCGCGCGGCGCCGCGCGGCTGACGCTGTTCGCCGATGGGCGACTGCTGATGCGCGCCCTGACGGTGAACGGCGCCGGCTTGAGGGTGACGGCGGTCGGCAATCGGACGATTCTCGGCGGCCTATCGTTCAAGGGCGAAGCGACGGTGAGCAATTTCGCTGCCGTCCTTCCCGGCGCGCGCGGCGTGGCGCTCGGCTCCTGGACCGCGAGCCAAGCCGCGGCCTCCAGACCCTGGTCTTTCGGCTTCGATGCGAAAGGCCAAGGCTTAGCCACCGGGCTCGGCGAAGCCGATCGGTTGCTCGGGCCGGCGCCGCGCCTGCGCGCCCAGGGCCAGTACCGGGACGGCGTGGTGGCGATCGCCAATTCGACCCTCGATGGGGCGGCCGGTTCGGTCGATTCCGCGGGTCTGGTCGGACCGGCTGGCGCCCTGAAGCTGAAGCTCGCCTGGCGCGCCGCCGGGCCGTTGGACATCGGTCCGCTGGAAATCGGCGGCGCGGCCAAGGGCTCTGGAGCGTTGACCGGGACGCTCGCCAATCCGCGGGCCGACCTGCTGGCCGATTTCAGCGCCATCGACCTCCCGGTCCTGCCGCTGCGCGACGCGCATCTGGTGTTGAGTTTCGTGGGCGGACCAGCGGGCGCGAACGGCCATGTCTCCCTGACGGCGCTGAGCGATCAAGGCCCGGCGCGGGGCTCGGCGAACTTCCGATTCGCCTCCAGTGGGCTTGATCTGTCGGCGGTGGACGTGAACGCGGGCGGGGTGACGGCGGTGGGTTCGTTGGCGTTGCTGGCCCGTGAACCGTCCGTCGCCGACCTCGCCGTGACCGTCGGCCCAGGGGTGCTGCTCTCCGAAGGCCACGCCGGCGGGCGGGTGAAGATCGTCGATGCGCCGGGCGGCGCCCGCGCCACCCTCGCCTTCGAGGCGAGCAACGCGGTGTTCGCCCAGGGCGGGGCGGCGATCAAGACCCTGACTATTTCCGCCGACGGACCCTTGCGGCGCCTGCCCTATCGGGCGAGCGCGCAAGGCGCGATGGCGGGCGGCCCGTGGCGGATCGCCGGATCGGGCGTGTTGAGCGAGACGGCGGGCGACCATGCGCTGAGCTTCAGCGGCGCGGGTCATTGGCGCCGGGCCGATTTCCATACCCTCATCCCGGCCCAGTTCAGGCTGGCGAATGGCCGCTCAAGCGCCCGCCTCGACCTCGCCGTCGGATCGGGCCGGGCGGACATTGATGTTTCCCGCGACGGCGACGCGCTCGCCGCCAAGGCGACGGTGTCGGATCTGAGCCTGGCGCTGATCAACGAGGATTACGTCGGCCGCCTGGACGGCGCCCTTTCCCTGGCCGGCGCGGGAGCGCGCCTGACCGGCGCGGTGGACGCCAGGCTTTCGGGCGCGGGCGGGCGGGATTTGAAGGGAAGTCCGCCGGTCGATGGCCTCATCAAGGCGCGACTCCAGGCGGGGGCGATCTCCGTCCAGGCCTCGCTCGGCAACGCGCGGGGGCTGGAGGCGCGCGCCGATGTCACGCTCCCCGCCGAGGCGTCGGCGGCGCCGTTCCGCATCGCCATCGACCGCCAGCGGACCCTGAAGGGAGACTTCTCGATCGCCGGAGAACTGAAGCCCATCTGGGACCTGACCATGGGCGGCCAGCGGTCGCTCTCGGGCAAGGTGACCGCGGCGGGGACGCTGGGTGGGACCCTCGCCGATCCACGCGCGCTGGGGACCGCTTCGCTGGAAGGCGGCCGATTCCAGGACGCCGGCACGGGCCTGAAATTGCAGGCGGTCACCCTCCGCGCGACGCTGGCCGACAACGCCGTGGACGTAAGCCAGTTCTCGGGCTCCGATGGCGCGAAGGGAACCCTGGCGGGGTCGGGACGCATCAGCCTCGCCCGCGAAGGCGCGTCGAGCTTTCGGCTCGATCTCCAGCGCTTCCGCCTGATCGACAACGACCTCGCCCAGGCTACCGCGTCCGGCAAGGTCGCGGTCACCCGGGCCGCCGACGGCAGGGTGAAGCTGAGCGGAGCGCTTCTCGTCGATCACGCCCAGATCGCCCCCAATCCGCCGGTCGCCACCGGGGTCATTCCCATGGACGTGGTCGAAATCCACAAGCCCTTCGGTCTCGATGTGCGCTTCGCCACCCAACCGGCCCGCGCCGCCCCGGTCGCCCTGGATGTCGGCTTCAAGGCGCCGGGCGGCATTTTCGTCAAGGGCCGGGGGCTCGACGTGGAACTCTCCCTCGACGCCCATGTGGGCGGAACGACCGCTCAACCGATCCTCACCGGCGCCGCGCGGGTGGTGCGCGGCGACTATAATTTCGCCGGCCAGCGCTTCCAGATCGACGATCGCGGCGTCGTCTATCTGGGTTCGACCGCCGAGACGATCCGCCTCGACCTGACGGCGACCCGGGACAACCCGACCCTCACCGCCGTGATCCGCATTCGGGGCACGGCCGCCAAGCCGATCATCACGCTCACCTCGACTCCGGTGCTTCCCCAGGACGAGGTGCTCTCACAGGTTCTGTTCGGCGCCTCGGCCTCACAGCTCTCCGCCCTGCAGGCCGCCCAGCTCGCTTCGGCGGTCTCGGGACTGGCCGGCGGCGGCGGGTTCGACGTCATCGGCGGGCTGCGCAACTTCGCCCACCTCGACCGCCTGGCGATCGGCGGCACGGCGGCGACCGGAACCACGGTTTCCGGCGGCAAATATATCAGCGACAAGGTCTATCTCGAACTCACCGGCGGCGGCCGCGAAGGCCCGGGGGCGCAGGTGGAATGGCGGGTGAAGAAGCATCTGTCGCTGGTCTCGCGGCTGACCAGCCAGGGAGACTCGCAGCTCTCGGTGCGGTGGCGGAAGGACTTCTAGGCCGCCGCTCGGTCTCAGTGGGTGATGCGTGGCCGCAGATGATAGCGGCCCGGCTTGAACTCATCGAAGATCAGCGCCGTGTGGGGATGGCCCACCGGCTCGCCGCTCTCGTCGGGCAGAAGATTCTGTTCGGAGACATAGGCCACGTAGCTCGACTGCTCGTTTTCGGCCAGCAGGTGATAGTAGGGCTGGTCCTTGTGAGGTCGGACCTCGTCGGGAATCGACAGCCACCAATCCTCGCTGTTGGCGAACACCGGATCGACGTCGAAGATGACGCCGCGAAACGGGAAGACCCGGTGCTTGACCACCTGACCGATGGCGAACTTGGCGAGTCGCGCGTTCATGACCCTGCGAGAATACATCCAAATCGTGAATGGGGCCTGAACTTAGAGCGTTCCACGGTTCTATCAAGAGCCCTGCTTTCACCGTGTGGGTAGCACACGATATGTCCGGTTTTCGTAGCAGACGATCTGTCCGGTTTAACCGGAGCGGATTGGATGCATGCGGAGGTGAGGATGGCGCGAGTTGGCGAGGCGATCGGCCGCTACAATGG
>Ga0208717_1000126_pt1 | contig 40249 bp, 43 predicted proteins | sample NGESurF53shallow_FD_184489 | JGI IMG/M metagenome (GOLD analysis project Ga0208717, IMG submission 184489) | Arctic peat soil microbial communities from Barrow, Alaska - NGEE Surface sample F53-3 shallow (SPAdes) | ecosystem: Environmental > Terrestrial > Soil > Wetlands > Peat ... | reverse complement strand
GATATCCAGTTCCGGGTGGCGGCGCTGGAGATCGCGCACCACGCCGATCGCCGGGTCCAGGGCGTCTTGAACGCCGAACACGATCTGCACGGCGCCCGGATAATCCTGGCGGCAGAAGCTCTCCAGGGCCCGCGCCAGCCCGGGCGGCGCGCCATGCAGGGGCTTGACCAGGGTGACGGCGGGAAACGCCTGGGCCGGCTGCCCGGCGCGGGCCATGAAGCGGGCGACCAGGCCGGCCGCCAGCAGGCTGTAGAGGGCGCCGGCGACGGCCAGGGCGCACAGCAGATAGCCGACCGCGTGCAGCAGAATGATCAAGAAGGAGTCCTCGTCACCGTCCTCGCCCCGCGCCCCGTTATCATGGAATCGGAGCCGGGCGGCGCGAAAAGTTTTCCGCCGGCGCCTTGGCGTTGGCGAAATTCCTCCGACAGTTGCCCGAATGTCGCCAACCTGCCATGAGGCGGGAAAGGCGTTTTTCGCGCGGGAGGCGGCTATGACCGTGGGCGTGGCGGCGGTTCCGGCGCCGAGGGTGAGAACCTTCTTCGGCCACCCGATCGGCCTGGGCTACCTGGTCTTCGCCGAGGCCTGGGAGCGGTTTTCCTATTACGGGATGCTATCTCTGCTGGTGCTCTACATGGGTCAGCAGCTTTTTCTGCCCGGGCATATCGAGCATGTAGTCGGTTTTGCCGCCTTTCGCGCCGGCATCGAGCACGTGTTTGGGCGCCTCTCGCCAAAAGCCCTCGCGGCGCTGATCGCCGGTTTCTACGGCGGCGCCGTCTATCTGACTCCGATCGCCGGGGGCTACATCGCCGACCGGTTCCTGGGCCGCACCCTCACCGTGACCATCGGCGCGAGCCTGATGGCGCTTGGCCACTTCCTGATGGCGTTTGAGGCCTCTTTCCTCATCGCCCTGACCTGCCTGCTGGTCGGGGTGGGCTGTTTCAAGGGCAACATCGCCAGCCAGGTGGGCGAGCTTTATGCGCCCGGAGATCTGCGCCGCGCCGACGCCTTTCAGGTCTTTCTGCTGGGCGTGAACGTCGCGGTGATCGTCTCGCCTCTCGTCTGTGGCACCCTGGGGGACAAGGTGGCCTGGCATTGGGGGTTCGGGGCGGCCGGGATCGGGATGGTGATCGGCCTTATCGTCTATCTGAGCGGCCGGCGCTGGCTGCCTCCCGACACCGTCCGCCGAGGACCCGCGAGAGCCGGAGAAGGCAAACCCGCGCGCATCAAGCGGCCAAAACTGGCGCGCGGCGAAATCAAGACCATCCTGGTCCTGGTCGCCATGCTGCCGGTCCTGGCCCTGTCGGGGGTCGGCAACCAGGAGATATTCATTGGCTACCTCCAGTGGGGAAAGGACAATTACAAGTTGGTCTTCTTTGGCCAATCGATGCCGGTCGAATGGCTGATTTCTCTCGACGCCTTCATCTCGTCGATCTTCCTTGTCGCCACCGTCGCCTTCTGGCGGTGGTGGGCGACGCGACGCCCCGAGCCGCAGGAGATCACCAAGCTGGCCATCGGCGCGGTGATCGCCGGCCTCGCGCCCTTGGCGCTCTGCATCGCCTCGCTGCAGGAGGCGGCCACCGGGCACAAGGTGGGCCTGTTCTGGGGCCTGGTCTTCCACATCGTCAATTCTATCGGCTTCGCCAACATCTTCCCGGTCGGCCTAGCCCTCTTTTCCCGCGCCGGGCCCCGGGCGATCGCCGGGATGATCATCGGCATCTATTATCTGAACCTCTTCGCCTCCAACATGATGGTCGGCTACCTGGGCGGGCTGCTGGAGCCGCTAGGTGGGGTGAAGTTCTGGGCCCTCCACGCAGCCCTGGTGTTCGGCGCCGGCCTCGCCCTCTTCGCTTTCCGCGCCGCCTTCGGATCCCTCTTGAGCCCGACGGTCGATCCGGAGGCGGTGGAGGAAGCTTGACGATCGCTGCGTGTATCCCATAGTATACAAATGATCGAGGTTCGCGAGACCACTCGTTTTGCCGCGTGGTTCCGCGAGCTTCGAGATTTACGAGCGAAATCGCGGATCAATGCCAGAATCCGGCGCATGTCGCTCGGCAATTTCGGCGATGTGGAAGCGGTCGGTGACGGGGTGAGCGAACTGCGGATTCACCACGGCCCGGGATATCGGATTTATTTCGCGCGCCGAGGGGCGGCGCTGGTGATTTTGCTCTGCGGCGGCGACAAGTCTTCGCAACAGCGTGACATTCGCGCCGCCAGGAACCAGGCGAGGGAGTTGGACCCATGACCGTTACGACCAAGGCTTGGGATATCACCGAACATCTCGGCAGCGAGGAAGCCATCGCCGCCTATCTGGACGCCGTATTCGAGGACGGCGATGCCGCCCTCGTCAAGGCGGCTATCGGCGACGTGGCGCGGGCGCGCGGCATGACTGAAATCGCCGCCAAAGCCGGTATCTCCCGCGTCGGCCTCTACAAGGCGTTGTCGGAGACCGGCAATCCCTCCTTCGCGACGATCGCGGCGGTGTTGAAAGCGCTGGGGGTGCGACTATCGGTGGCGGCGTGACGCGGCGGGTGTAGTAACCTAGGCGAGGGGGGCATGGCGATGGGCGTCAACGACACGGTGCTGGCCATCATCGACGAACTCTACGCGAGCACGCTCGATGAAACGCGCCTTTCGATCGCCCTTCGGCAAATGGCTCAACTGGTGGGGGCCAGCGGCGGCACCGTTTACCGCATCCGGCCGATGTCGAAACGCGTCGCCTTCTCCGTGAGGCAAAACTTCGAATTTGACCCCTTCAGCGAAGACCTCGCCGAATTTCGTGAATTCATACCTCAACTTCATCGCCGCACCCCGCTCAATTCCATGGACCACGTGCATAATGTGTGGCCCATGCAGGAAATGGCTAAATCAAATTTTTATCACGACATACTGAAACCTCAAGGTTTAGTTTACGGTATTGCCGGCATGTTGTCGAGAGATGCCGACGATCACTCCGTTATTTGTCTAGCTCGACCCGAGCAAATGGGGGTATTCGCGGATAGTGATATTCAATTGGTCGAAGCGGTTATTCCACATCTGAGCCGCGCCTTGCAGGTTACCAATGCGATCGGAGCCATCAAGCTGGAACGCGAGCTATACGCGGCGACATTGGATGGCCTGTCCGTCGGCGTCATTCTGACGGACGGCCGGGGAAAGCCGATCCGCCTCAACCGCGCCGCCGAGGAAATGATCGCCGGCCATGACGGGCTCGCGATCAGGGCCGGGCGCCTGGCCGCCGACATGGCCGACGAAAATCGCGCTCTGGAGCGTCTGGTCGGACAGGCGGTCGGCGCCGGCCGCGCCGAATCGTTTCAACGGGGCGGGGCCTGCAGGATCAGTCGGCCGTCCGGCGCCTTGCCCTGGCTCGTGCAGGTGACGCCGTGCGGCGATTCACGGGTGCGTTCGATCGCTCCCCTGGCGCCGGCGTGCGTCATTCTCGTCCGCGACCCGATGCGCGGAAGAAGCGGCGGATCGGACCAACTGCGACAGATATTCGCCTTGACCGGCCAGGAGGCGAAGGTCGCGCTCGGCGTCGCCGAGGGGCGAGGCCTGGCCGAGGTCGCCGAAAACCTGGGCCTCAGCGCGCTCACCGTCCGCAATCATCTGCAGCGCGTGTTCGCCAAGACCGGGACTAATCGCCAGGCCGAACTCGCGCGGCTCGTCGCCGCCTTCGACATCTAGGCGTCGGCCCGCGATCGCCGCCGAATTGGTATGTTCGCACCAAGCGCGGCGCGCGCGCCGAGCCTAGCCTTTCGCATCGAACAAGGCCCCAATGGGCGGGCCGGTTCGCGGAGGGCTATTGTCATGAAACTTGGCGTCACTCGGACCGTCTCGGCGGCCGGACGCTCGCTGCTGATCGCCGGCGCCAGTCTCGTCGCGCTCGCTTTCGGCGCCACGACGGCGGCGGCCGAGGGATACTCGGTCCATCCCCTGGTCACCGACGATCAGTCGGTCCTGGCGGCGCTGCCCTATGGTCCGGCGCCAACCACGGATCCGGCCCTGATCAACCCCTGGGACATGACGGCCACGCCCTATGACGGATGGGTGATCGCCAACGCCGGCGGCCCGGGCGTCGGGGCGCCGGGCACGGCCACGGTCTATGGGAGCACGGGCGTCATCGCGAGGTCCACCGTCTCGATACCAGAAGGTTCGGGGCCGCCCTACGGCCCGACTGGCGCGGCCAACGTCATCGGCGCCGGGTTCAAGATGCCGACCGGCGAGCCGGCCCTCTATCTCTTCGCCAACCTGGACGGCTCGATCTCCGGCTGGGACGGCGAGAGCAAGGCGCGGACGGTGGTGGCCGGGCGCGGGCCGGGCGGCAATCTGGCGGCCTACACCAGCCTGGAGGTCGCCACCTCGGGCGGCAAGACCTATCTCTACGCGGCCAACAACATCACTGGGGCCATCGACGTTTTTGACACCAGCTTTAATAAGGCCACCCTGGCCGGCGCCTTTGTCGATCCAGGCCCCAATCCCGACGGGCTGTTTACGTTCAATATCGAGAACCTGGACGCCGGCCATCTGTGGGTCACCTACGCGGTGCCCGGGCACGCGTCCTTCACGGCCAAGCGCGGCCAGGGCTTCGTCAGCGTCTTCAACACCGACGGCACCTTCGTGCGGCGGTTCGCCACCGGTGGAACGCTGAACTCGCCCTGGGGCATGGCCATCGCGCCGGCGGCCTTCGGCAAGTTCAGCAACAATGTGCTGATCGGCAATTACAATAGCGGCCCGGAAGGGATCATCTCGGCCTTCGACGCCACCACCGGCCAATTCAGGGGCATACTTCGCGAGGACGGCAAGCCGATCGTCTTTACCGGCCTGTGGGCGCTGCATTTCGGGGCCGGCGGCTACGCGGGCCAGATGTTCTTCACCGCCGGCATCGGCGCCGAGCAGCATGGCCTCTTCGGCGACATCACCCTCGCCGGCTCGCCGGACTAGGCGAAACATGCGGTTCCCGTCGGCCGGGTGGTCGGCGGGAACGGCAATGATCGGAGACTAATCGGCAGTTGATCGGCTCGCGGCCGCGGTTCGGGTCGGTCACCAACGGGAACGTCGGCGACACGGCCGCCCTGATCGCCGGCGGCGGCGTTCGCGCGTATCCTCGGCACGCCCGGGACGGCCGCTGCCGGGAAAGCTGCATAGGCGTCGGATCGCCGTCTCGATGCGTTCGTCAATTGCGACCTGCGCGGGGATCGTTGGCTTCAATATAGTCGTAGGGACGCGCCGGGCGCCTACCGCATCGAGAGCGGCGCGTAGCCCAGGTGCAGGCCGGCATCGACGAGGAGGGTCTCGCCGGTGATGTGGCGGGCGGCGGGGGAGGCGAGGAAGACCGCCGCGCCGGCGATGTCCTCGGCCTTGGAGGCGGCCTTCAGGGGCGTCACCCCGGCCACGCTCTGGCGGGTCCGCTCGAGCTGCTCGGGGCTCATGGCCCGTCCGAACCAGGGGGTGTCGATGAAGCCCGGGCAGACGGCGTTGACGCGGATTTTCGGAGCCAGGGCCCTGGCCAGCGACAGGGTCATGGTGATCATCGCGCCCTTCGAGGCGGCGTAGGGCACCGACGAGCCGATCCCCATCACCCCGGCCACCGAGGCGGTGTTGACCACGGCGGCCGCCCGAGGCGCCGCTTCCAGCAGGGCGCGGGCGGCGCGGATCATCTGATAGGCCCCCACCACGTTCACTCCATAGACGCGCAGGAAGTCCTCTGCCGACACCGCGTCCAGAGCGGCGTGGTCGTGGGCGAACTTGGTCACCCCGGCGTTGTTGAACAGGGCGTCGATGCGCCCGAAGGCCTCCGCCGCCGCGACGACCCGGCGGCAGTCCTCGTCCTTGGCGACATCGCCCTGGACCGTGACTCCCTTGGCGCCCTTGGCCTCGACCAGCCGCGCGGTCTCCTCGGCCTCCGCCCGGCTGGACGCATAGTTGATCACCACCGCGGCCGCGCCGCGTTCGGCCGTCTCCACCGCGATGGCCCGCCCCAGGCCGGTAGAGGCGCCGGTCACCAGCACCGTCCAACCGTCGAAATCCTTGCCCGCCATGAACTCCTCCCATTTTCGCAGCGCGTTCACCTTCGCGCCGATCCGCGCTAAACGCCACCGCCATGGAAGACACGCGCCTCACCCAGCTCGGCCACGAAGCCAACGTCGCCGCCAGCCCCGACGAGGCGGTTCTCGAGCGGGTCGCCAATCCTCAAGGAGGGCAGCTCTATCTCGCCCGCTTCACCGCGCCGGAGTTCACGACCCTGTGCCCGGTGACCGGCCAGCCCGATTTCGCGCGTCTGGTGATCGACTACGCGCCGGCCGACTGGCTGATCGAATCGAAGTCCCTGAAGCTTTATCTGGCCAGCTTCCGGAGCCACGGCGCCTTCCACGAAGACTGCACGCTCGCCATCGGGCGAAAGGTCGTCGAGGTTGCTCGGCCGACCTGGCTGCGCATCGGCGGCTACTGGTATCCGCGCGGCGGCATCCCCATCGACGTCTTCTGGCAGACCGGTCCCGCGCCCGAGGGGCTCTGGCTGCCCGACCAGGGGGTCGCCCCTTATCGGGGACGTTAGGCCTTCCACACGGACGTGATCGCCTTCACGTCGGGCCTCACCCGTTCCAGCGGCGGCTCGGCGGGCGTTCCGATGTGCACGAAACCGGCCACCTTCTCGCCCGGGTTCATGCCCAGCAGCCGTTGCGACGCTTCGTCGTAGGCGTACCAGTCGGTGATCCAGTTGGCGCCGTAGCCCATGGCCTGGGCGGCCAGGATGAGCAGGGTGCAGACCGCCCCCGCCGAAAGCCGCTGCTCCCACATGGGAATCTCGCCCTCGATGTATCGAGACACGACGACGACGGTGAGGGGCGGCGCGCGAAGCTTGGCGAGCTTGGCGGCCGCCTTGACCGCGTCGGGCCGCGCCTGGGCGATCTCCTCCAGCCGCGCCACGAACGCCGCCTTGCTCTCGCCCTCGAGGACGACGAACCGCCACGGCACGAGCTTGCCATGATCGGGGACCCGCGCCGCGAGGGAGAGCAGGCGGCCCCGCTCCTCATCCGTGGGTCCGGGCGCGCCCAGAGTGAGCGCCGAGGCTGACCGTCGGCGGCCCAGAAAGGCCAGGGTCTCGGGCGATGGCTCGATTGGCAGGGTCTCGCCAAAGGCCGGCGGGTCGGGGAGGGCTGGGGTCAAGATCGACCGATCCTTGAAAAAGCGTCCTTGCGACTCTCTATCAGCCTAGCGCGCCCTTGGCCCGCGCCCCATATGCCCTTCGAAGGGTCGAGCGAACTGACAAGAGGGGAGGGCGCGATGGCCCAATTCCTGGAGATCGTCGATGGCGCGGCCGGCGCCCCGGTCTGGGCCGCTCTGCGCAACGAAGCGCAGCACATGGCCAGGAGCGAGCCCAGCCTCGCTTCCATCCTCAACGCGGTGGTGCTGCGCCACGATCGCTTGGCCGACGCCCTGTCCTACCAGTTGGCGCGCAAGCTGGGCGATCAGGAGTTGCGCGCCCTGAGCCTGCGGGAAATCGCCGACGAGGCTTATGGCGCCGATCCGTCCCTGGTCGCCGACGCCGAGGCCGACCTGCGCGCGGTGTTCGAACGCGACCCGGCCTGCAAGGGCTATGTCCAGCCGCTGCTCTTCTTCAAGGGGTTCCTGGCCCTCCAGGCCCACCGCGTGGCGAACCGGCTCTGGGGCCAGGGGCGCGAGGGGCTGGCCTTCTATCTGCAGAGCCGGGTCTCCGAACTGTTCCAGGTCGATATCCACCCGGCGGCCGCGATCGGCGCCGGCGCGTTCTTCGATCATGGCGGCGGGATCGTGATCGGCGAGACCGCCGTGGTGGGCGACGATGTCTCGATGCTGCACGCGGTCACCCTGGGCGGGACAGGCGCCGAGCGCGGCGATCGCCACCCCAAGATCGGCAAGGGCGTGCTGTTGGGCGCCGGGGCCAAGGTGCTGGGCAATATCGCCGTCGGCGACTACGCCAAGATCGCCGCCGGCTCGGTGGTGCTCAAACCGGTGCCGGCCCACTGCACCGCCGCCGGCGTGCCGGCCCGCCTGATCAACTGCCCCACCTGCGACGAGCCGGCCCGCACCATGGACCACACCCTGGCCGAGGCGGTCTACGACTACATCATCTGATCGAAGGCGCCCGAGGCTTGCCGCGGCCCCTTGCGGCGCTTGGGAATGCCGCTAGGTTCGCGCCGACCTTTCCCTTATCGGACGGAGCGCCGCCATGGATCAAAGAGACATCGACCGCGTCCAGGCGCACCTCAAACGCACCTTCGGCAACCCCCACATCGCGGTGAAGGCGCGCCCCAAGCAGAAGGATTCCGCCGAGGTCGAAATGAAGGGCGAATTCATCGGCGTCATCTACGAGGACGAGGACGAGGACGGCTCGTTCATGTTCGAAATGGCCATACTGGCGGAGGATCTTGAGGGGTAGGGGTGTGGCGGAACGCGACAAAAATCGCCAACGATCACTGGTGGAGGTTCTGTCGGATCCCTCCATCCGGGGAATTCTCGAGCCGGGAGAAGAGAAACTCTTTGAGCGTGATCGCAATCCCGGTCGTCCGCCCCCGGATTTTACCGGTCCTCGTTTCGTAGGCCCACCTGACGCCCCTTGAATCCTTCCGTCACCGCCGGGCCTGTCCCGGCGGCCCAAGACCCAGCTATTTGCCGTGGCCGCGCCCGGCGCGGCCAAAGCCGACACCGAGGGCATGGGTGGCCGGGACTTACGCCCGGCCATGACGTGCGATGTGGGCGTTGTACTCCCGTTCCCCCTCACCCCCACTCCACAAAACTGTCGATCATCGCGTCTCGCCGACCCTTCAGACATAGACGGTCGCTCTCGGGCTCGCCATGGTGAACTCGGTCAGGCGGGGCGAATCACTGAACAGGTGCGCCAGGGCGCCGGGCCGCGCGCCCAAACCCGCCGCCGCCTGGGCCATGATCGCTGGGCTGGCCACGGCGGCCTTGGCCGGAGGATCGCCGATGATCAGGTCGCCGGTGAAACCCGACCCCGCCGCGTCGGTGGTCACGGTAAGGCTCGCCGTAATGGTGAGCGGGCTGCCCGCCGTGGCGAGGTTGACCGGTATCAGCAGCGTGGGGGCGTTGTCGGTGAAATAGGTCTGCGCATTCATTCCGGCGTTCGGGTTCGTGAAGGTCTGGTTGATGACGAACCCGACCCCGCTAACCGAGACTTGCAGAGAGACGCTGGTGACTCCCGTTCCGAAGGCCGCGCCGTCGTAGAGTCCGATGGCGAGGAACCCTTGCGGCGACAGCTTGGTCAGATCCACCGTCTCGGTCATGCTGGACGTGGTGGTCTGGCTCGACGCGCCCGTTCCGGTGAACTCTCCGCCCAGTTCGGCGATCGCGAAGAAGGAGGGGGGGGAGGCGGAAGACTCAAAGGCGTTGTCGATATTGATATTGGCGGCCAGCACGGCGTTGGCGCTGGACGCCCTGGGCGCGCCATCGACCAGCGCCACCCCGGCGTCGGTGACGTTGGCCGGCGCGCTCGCCCCGATGGCGGCCTGGGCCAGGCCCACCGCCGCGTTGGATGTGCCGCCCACCGAACCGCTGGTCGAGGCGTTGACCGATTGGACCAGCGAGCCGGTCGCCAAGTTGGTGGTCGCCCTGGCGCTGAAGGCGCCGCTGGTTCCTTGCGCCGAAGCGGTCGCCTTGGCGAGGCCGGCGGCGTGGACGCCCGACCCGCCCACGGCCGTCGCCTGGGCGCTGCCGTAGCCTCCCGCCACCGCGGTGGCGTTGGCGGTCGCCGCCCCGCCGGCGGCGTCGATCGAGCCGGTGCCGCCGGCCCCGCCCGTCGCGCTGGCCGCGGAAAGCACCTGGCCGACGCCGGTGATATCGGCTGTGCCGGTGGCCGCGCCGCCCGCCGTTCCGGCCGCGACGTTCGAGGTGTTGACGCCGCCCTGGCCAGCCCGGACCACCACGCTGACGTTGATCGACGAACTCCGCCGGTTGGCGGGATTGGCGGCGTCGTCCAGGGTGAGGCTGGAGGTGGCCGCGCCGGCCCTGCCCACCGCGCCGGTGTCGCTATCGCCGGCATTTCCCGCTGTGGCGTTTTGGGCCAGCGTCAGGTTTCCATCGTTGGTATAGCCGCCCGCCGCGTCGATCTGATTGATGGCCGCCCCGGCCCCGCCGGACGCGTCGCGAAGGCCGCTGCCGCCGTAGCCCGCCGTCTCGTTCGACGTGGCGTTGGACGAGCCTCCCGCGCCGGAATTGTCCGCGGTGGCCGTGGCCGTCGCCTTGGCCCCGGCGCCGGAGGTGGTTCCCGCGCCGCCGCCGGCGCCGCCCGACCCCCCGAACGCACTGGCCGCGACATAGACGGCCGAACCGGCGCCGGAGCCGGTTCCCATGTCGGTGGCGTCCCCCGCCCCGCCGTTGGCCCCGAAGCCATTGTTGCCGAAGTCTCCGCCCGTGCCGCCGCCGCCGCCGCCACTAGCGTTGGCGAAGCCGGTGATGTTCCCGGGCGCCGTGAGGGTTGACTTGGCGGTAGCCGCGCCGCCCACCCCCGCCACCGGGTTGCCGCTGGTCGCCGAGGAAACCGCCCCGCCGCCGAAGCCGCCGATGGCGCCGGTCGAGCCGACGACGCTGCCCGCGCCGGTCAGGCGGCTCGTGGCTGTCCCCGCTCCGCCCGTGGCCCCGTTGCTGCCATCCTGGCCGGAACCCCCGCCGCGGGCCGTGGCGTCGTTGGTGACATTGACGCTGACGCTGGTGGTGTCCTTGAGGCTGAAGGTGGTCTTGGCGACTCCGGCCGCGCCGGCCGTTCCGCCGTTGGTGTTTCCGCCGTAGCCGCTGGTCACGTATTGCTCCAGGGTCAGGGCGCCGCCGACGGTGCTCCCCGTTGTGGAAGCCTTGGTCAGGACGATCGAGGCGCCCGCGCCGCCGTTGGCGCCATTGACGCCTTGGCCGCCATTGCCGCCCTGCTCGTTGACCGAGGCCGAGGCCGTTCCCGCGCCGGTGGCCGTGGCCTTGGCCGTGCCGGTCGCCACACCGCCCGCGCCGCCGGTCGCCCCCGCGCCGGTGGCGTAGCCGCCAAGACCGCCATATAACAGCGTCTGCGAATTGGCCGAGGCCCCCTTGGCCGTCGCGGTCGCCTTGGCCGTCTGACCGACCGAGCCCGATCCGCCGTCGTTGCCGCCGTCGGCCCCCGCCACGCTGGTGGCGCTTGCCATGGCAAGTCCGGTGGACGAGGAGGCGGTGCTCTTGGAGGTCGCCGTTCCGCCGAGCGCGCTGATCGTTCCGGACAAGTAGGCGCCGCCTCCGGTTGCATAGGATGTGGCCGTCGCCGCGCCGGTGGTGTTGGAATCCGTCGCGGTGGCGTTGGCGACGCCGGCCGCGGCGCTGTTGCCTTCCATTCCGGCCGGGTCGCCAAATCCACCGAGGGCGCGCAGACCGCCGGCGCCGCCGGTGGCCGTGGCCGCCGCCGCGTTCCCGCCGCTCGCGGCGGCGACCGTGCCGGCCGTGGCCGTGGCCGCGCCGCCCTTCGCCCCGCTCCCTCCGGGGCCGCCGACGAAGGGGCCGTCCGCGCTGCCGCCTCCACCGCCGGTGCCGCCCGCGCCGCCCGTGGCCGTCGCGGTGTTCGAGGTGTCGATCGCGACGGACTCGCTCGCGGTGGCCAGCTCGCCGGTTCCGTCGCCGCTTCCATCTCCCGCGGCGTAGGTCCCGTTTCCGCCGGCCCCGCCAGGTCCAGGCGACGTGGCGTTGGCGCCGGGGGCGCCGTTCATGCCGTTCACGCCGACGATCGTGGTCGTGCCCATGGTTTTGCCTTCCCTGAGGACCGCGTCGACTGAAGGCGCTGACGCTTCAGCGCCCAAGAGAAGCTGGCCCAGACAAGAAGGGGGCACATCTACGCCTCAAAGTCACCCCGAAATTTCAGGGAGATCGCGCCGAATTTTCGAGCCACCGCGCGAGTCGTGCCTCACCCCCGCTCAAGAAAACTGTCGATCACCCGCTTTTCCCCCGCCTTTTCGAACGCCACGGTGAGCTTGTTGCCTTCCACGGCGGTCACCTCGCCATAGCCGAACTTCTGGTGGAAGACGCGCATCCCGGGGGCGTAGGCACCCGGAACTCCCGGATCGGAAATTGCCACCAGCCGCCCTTCGCCCTCGATCACCTGGGTGCGTCCCGGCGGGCCGCCGGCGTAGCCGCGGGCCTGGGCGCGCTTCCAGCCTGGGCTGTCGTAGCCGGCCCCGTAGGCCACGTCCTCCCAGCGCGAGCCGGCCTCGCGCATGCCAGGTCCCCCGCCGTAGTAGCCGGTTTCCGAGGCGGCCTCGACACTGGCCAGCGGCAGTTCGTCCACGAAGCGGCTGGGCAGTTGGCTCGACCAGCGTCCGTAGACCTGCCGGTTGGCGACGAAAGAGATTCGCGCCTCCTCGCGCGCCCGGGTGAGGCCCACGTAGGCTAGGCGCCGCTCCTCCTCCAGGCCCTTCTCGCCGTTCTCGTCCATGCTGCGCTGGCTGGGAAACACGCCCTCCTCCCAGCCGGGCAGGAAGACCAGGGGAAACTCCAGCCCCTTGGCCGAGTGCAGGGTCATGATCTGCACCGCGTCGTCGGCCTCGCCGCGGTCGAGGTCCATGACCAGCGAGACGTGCTCAAGATAGCCTTCCAGGGTCTCGAAGGCGGCCATGGACTGGACCAGCTCCTTGAGGTTTTCCAGGCGCGTCTGGGCGGTCGGCCCCTTGTCCAAGCGCAGGGCGTCGATGTAGCCGCTCTCCTCCAGCACCGTCTCGGTGAGGCGTGGGTGGGGCAGGGTCGCCTTCTGGGCGCGCCAGCGGTCCACATCGCGCAGGAAATTGGCCAGGGCGGTGCGCGCCCGCGCCGCGATCTCGTCGCTCCTGGCCAGATCGCGCGCCGCCGCCATGGCCGAGACACCCTGTCGCCGCGCCAGGGTAAGCAGTTTCTGGACCGTCGTGTCGCCGATCCCCCGGCGCGGCGTGTTGACGATGCGCTCGAAGGCCAGGTCGTCGTCCGGCGACTGGATCAGGCGCAGATAGGCGTGGGCGTCGCGAATCTCGGCCCGCTCGAAGAACCTCGGGCCGCCGATCACCACGTAAGGGATCTGGAGAAGTACGAAGCGCTCCTCGAAGGCGCGCATCTGATAGGAGGCGCGCACCAGTATGGCCATGTCGCGATAGCGCCGGCCCTTCTTCCAGCGCTCGATGTCCTCGGCCACCAGGCGCGACTCCGCCTCGCCGTCCCACACCCCGCGCACCTGGACCTTCGCGCCGCCCTCGGCCTTGGTCCACAAGGTCTTGCCCAGCCGGCCCTTGTTGGCGGCGATCAGTCCCGAGGCGGCGGCCAGTATGTGTTCGGTGGAGCGGTAGTTGCGCTCCAGGCGGATGACCTTGGCGCCGGGAAAATCGCGCTCGAAGCGCAGGATGTTGTCCACCTCCGCCCCCCGCCAGCCATAGATCGACTGATCGTCGTCGCCGACGCAGCAGATGTTCGAGCGCTTCTGGGCCAGCAGGCGCAGCCACAGGTACTGGGCGACATTGGTGTCCTGGTATTCGTCCACCAGAATATAGGCGAAGCGCCGATGATACTCGGCCAGGATGTCCGGGTGGGTCGTGAACAGGGTCAGGTTGTGCAGCAGCAGATCGCCGAAGTCGCAGGCGTTGAGGATGCGCAGGCGCGCCTGATAGGCGCCGTAGAGCGCCGCGCCGCGATTGTTGGCGAAATGCGCCCCTTCGGCGGCCGGCAGTTTGTCGGGCGTCCAGCCGCGGTTCTTCCAGTGATCGATCAGGCCGGCCAGGTGGCGGGGCGTCCAGCGCTTGGCGTCGATGTTCTCGGCCTCGAGGAGCTGCTTGATCAGCCGCTCCTGATCGTCGGTGTCGATGATGGTGTAGCTGGCCTTGAGGCCGACCAGCTCGGCGTGGCGGCGCAGGATCTGGGCGGCCATGGAGTGGAACGTTCCCAGCCATCTCAGGCCCTCCGCCCCTGGCCCGATGATGTCGGCGATGCGAGTGCGCATCTCCCGGGCCGCCTTGTTGGTGAAGGTGACGGCCAGCAGCTCCCACGGCCGCGCCTTGCCGGTGGCCAGCAGGTGGGCCAGGCGCGTGGTCAGCACCCGCGTCTTGCCCGTCCCCGCGCCCGCCAGCACCAGCACCGGCCCCTCGGTCGCCTCCACCGCCGCGCGCTGCTCGGGGTTCAGGCCATCCAGGTAGTCGGGGCCGGCCACGCGGGCCAGATCGGAGATGCGCGGGGTGGGAAGGTCGGACACGAACGGACTCGGCGGGGATTCGGAAGCCGAACTTCTATCACGCCTTGGCGCGCCTTACCGGCCCTGAACGAACGCCAGCGCCGCGAGCCGGCACGCCGAGGCCAGTGATCGCGTCCCGCGCCCGGCGTCGATCCCGGCGATCAGGGCGGCCAGGCTGACGGCGCGCGCCGTGGCCAGATCCTCCAGCACCGCCCAGAACTCCGGCTCGAGGGCCAGCGAGGTGGCGTGCCCGGCCAGGGAGAGGGACCGCTTGCGCAGGGGGCCGCCTTTCACGGCTCTCGCTTCGCCTGATCGAGCAGCATTTTCGCCTTGAGCCTGGCGGCGGCGTCCATTGCTTTGACGGACTTGGATCGGCCGAATTTGACGCGGTTTTCCGCCGCCGTCGCCCTGGCCTCGGACTTGCGCTTCACCTTGCGCGCGCGACGGAGGTTGAAGAGGTCGCTCATGGCCTGCTCCCGATCGAGCCTTGCAATCTGCCCTGGGCTGGACTAAGCATAGTCCACAACATGGAGCGAGCCGTGCAGACCGTCAACATTCATGCCGCCAAGACGCATTTTTCGCGGCTCGTTGACCAAGCCGCGGCCGGTGAAGACATCATCATTGCCAAGGCCGGCAAGCCTGTCGCCAAGCTCGCTCCGCTCGATCTCCCGCGGGAACGTGGCAGGCGGCGCCTGGGGTCTCTGGCCGGGCGGGCGATCATCCCGCCAGATTTCGACGCTCCGCTGCCCGACCACGTAGTCGATGCATTCGAAGGGCGCTGAAGCTGCGCCTGCTTCTCGACACGCACATTCTGCTTTGGGCGTTGATCGAGCCGACCAAGCTGAGTGCTCGGATGCGCGCCCTGCTGGAAGAGCGTGAACACGAGGTGCTGTTCAGCGCCGCCAGCATCTGGGAGATGTCGATCAAGGCCGCCCTTGGCCGCGCCGATTTTCGGGTGTCGCCTGAGACCATCGTCGATGAAGCCCGGTCCACTGGTTTCGTCGAGCTTCCGGTCCGCATCGCCGCGGCGCTGAGGGTCGCCACTTTACCTCATCACCACCGCGATCCTTTCGACCGGCTCCTGGTCGCGCAGGCCATGACCGAGCCGGCGACCCTCTACACGGCCGACGCCGACCTCGAAGTATATTCGGAACTTGTCGTACGGGTCTGAGAGTCCGTCAACCCTCTGGCCTTCCCCGCCCAATCGCCCTAATACACCCGCGCGAGGGTCCTTTCGTCAGGGCGCGGTGGTCGGCTCAGGCCGTGAACCGCGAAGCCTGACGCAAGGGCGCGGGGGAAGGAAAGGCAGGGTTAGTCGCGTTGGAGCCTACGCTTATCGAGGCGCCGGACTATTTTCATAAGGTCGTCGATTGCCAGTGGGCGTGCCCGGCCCATACGCCGGTGCCGGAGTACATCCGGCTGATCGCCGAGGGGCGCTACACCGACGCCTATATGATCAACTGGAAGTCCAATGTCTTCCCGGGCATCCTCGGGCGGACGTGCGACCGGCCCTGCGAGCCGGCCTGCCGGCGGGTGCGGGTGGAAGACGAGCCGGTGGCCATCTGCCGCCTCAAGCGCGTGGCGGCCGACCACAAGGACGATGTCTCCGACCGCCTGCCCAGGCCGGCCACGTCACGCAACGGCAAGCGCATCGCCTGCGTCGGCGCGGGACCCGCCTCGCTCACCGTGGCGCGCGACCTGGCCCCCATGGGCTATGAGGTGGTCGTCTACGACGCCGACGCCAAGGCCGGCGGCATGATCCGCAGCCAGATCCCGCGCTTCCGCCTGCCCGAAACGGTGATCGACGAGGAGGTGGGCTACATCACCGGTCTTGGCCCGGTCATGCGGCTCTCCGAACGTGTGGAAAGCCTCAAAGCGCTGCTGGCCGAGGATTACGACGCCATCTTTGTCGGCTCCGGCGCCCCGCGCGGCCGCGACCTCGACATACCCGGCCGCCGCGAAGCCGCCGCCAACATCCACATCGGCATCGATTGGCTCTCCAGCGTCTCCTTCGGCCATGTCGAGAAGATCGGAAAGCGGGTGATCGTGCTGGGCGGCGGCAACACCGCCATGGACTGCTGCCGCACCTCGCGGAGGCTGGGCGGCGAGGACGTCAAGGTCATCGTCCGCTCGGGCTTTACGGAAATGAAGGCTTCTCCCTGGGAAAAGGAGGACGCCATGCACGAGGACATTCCCATACTCAACTGGCTGGTCCCCAAGGCCTTCACCCACGAGGGCGGCCGGTTGACCGGCGTCACCTTCGAGAAGGTCGAGGCGGTGTTCGACGAGGCGGGCCGCCGCCGGCTCCAGCCTACGGGAGAGGGCGATATCCACCACGCCTGCGACGATGTGCTGGTCGCGGTCGGCCAGGAGAACGCCTTTCCGTGGGTCGAGCGCGATATCGGCCTCGAGTTCGACGAATGGAACATGCCGAAGGTCAGCGAGGTCAGCTTCGCCTCGACCAACCCCAGGGTCTTCTTCGGCGGCGACGCGGCGTTTGGGCCCAAGAACATCATCTGGGCCGTCGCCCACGGCCATGACGCGGCCATCTCCATCCATAAATTCTGCCACGGCGAGGACGTGAACGTCCGGCCCGATCCCGGCGTCACCCTGGTCAGCCAGAAGATGGGCATCCACGAGTGGAGCTATGACAACGATATCTCCAACGCCATCCGCAACCGCGTTCCCCTGCGCGACAAGCGCGAGGCGCTCTCCAACGTCAAGCTGGAGGTCGAGCTCGGCTTCGACGTCGGGGTCGGCTTCGCCGAGGCGCAGCGCTGCCTCAACTGCGATATCGAGACGGTGTTCGCCGAGCCCCTGTGCATCGAGTGCGACGCCTGCGTCGACATCTGCCCGATGGATTGCATCACCTTCACCGAGAACGGCCCCGAGGACGATCTGCGCCAGCGGCTGAACGCGCCGGCCCTCAACCTTTCCCAGGACCTCTATGTCTCGGCCGGTCTTCCGACCGGTCGGGTGATGGTCAAGGACGAGGATGTCTGCCTGCATTGCGGCCTGTGCGCCGAGCGCTGCCCGACCGGCGCCTGGGACATGCGCAAATTCCTCCTCGACATGACCCTGGCGGAAGCGGCGTGAGCGAGGTGGCGCCCGAACAGCCGCTGGCGCGCCGCAAGGCGCTCGCCGCCGTCAACGACTTCGTGGTCAAGTTCGCCAACGTCAACGGCTCGGGCTCGGCCAGCGCCAACGCCCTGTTCGCCAAGGCGATCCTGCGCATGGGCGTGCCGGTGGCGGCGCGCAACATCTTCCCTTCCAACATCCAGGGCCTGCCGACCTGGTACGAGGTCAGGGTCAGCGAGGCGGGCCATCTGGGCCGGCGCGGCGGCGTCGACCTGATGGTGGCGATGAACCCGCAGACCTGGGCCAAGGACGTCGCCTCCATCGAGCCGGGGGGCTACCTCTTCCACGACTCCACCAAGCCCCTGCACGAAGAGGTGCGCGGCGACATTCAGCTCATCGGCCTGCCGCTGACGGCCTTGTGCAACGCCGCCTACGCCGATCCGCGCCAGCGGCAACTGTTCAAGAACATCGTCTACGTCGGCGCGCTCTGCGCCCTCATGGGCGTCGATCCGGCGGTGGTCGATGGCCTGATCGCCGAGCAGTTCGCCGGCAAGCAGCGGCTGATCGCGCCCAATCTCGAGGCCCTGGCCATGGGCCGCGACGAGGCGCTCAAACACTTCGATCCGATCGGCCTGCGTATCCGCCGCGCCGACGCGGTGGGAGATCGGATCTATGTCGAGGGCAACGCCGCCGCGGCCCTGGGCGCTGTCTATGGCGGGGCGACCGTCTGCGCCTGGTATCCGATCACCCCCTCGACCTCGCTCGCCGAAGCCTTCGCCGGCTATTGCGACGAGTTCCGCGCCGATCCGGACGGCGGCTCACGCTGCGCCATCGTTCAGGCCGAGGACGAGATCGCCTCGATCGGCATCGTGGTGGGCGCCGGCTGGAACGGGGCGCGGGCCTTCACCTGCACCTCCGGACCGGGTGTCTCGCTGATGCAGGAGTTCGTCGGCCTCTCCTATTTCGCCGAGATCCCGGCGGTGATCTTCGATGTCCAGCGCGGCGGCCCGTCCACCGGCATGCCCACCCGCACTCAGCAGTCCGACCTCCTGGCCGCCGCCTACGCCTCGCACGGCGACACCAAGCATCCGCTGCTTTTCCCCGAGGATCCCGCCGAATGTTTCGAGATGGGGGCCATGGCCTTCGATCTGGCCGACCGGCTGCAGACCTGCGTCTTTGTCATGCTCGATCTCGATATCGGCATGAACGAGTGGCTGTGCCGCCCCTTCGGCTGGGACGACGGCCGCCGTCTCGACCGCGGCAAGATCATGACCTTCGAGGCCCTGGAGGCGGGCGCGGACTTCGGCCGCTACCGCGACGTGGACGGCGACGGCATCCCATACCGCACCCTGCCCGGCGTCCATCCCACCCTGGGGGCCTATTTCACCCGCGGCACCTCCCGCGATCCCAACGCCCGCTACAGCGAGGAGGGTCCGGTCTATGTGGCCAACATGGAGCGGCTGCTCAGCAAGTTCGAGACGGCCAAGGCCCTGATCCCCGCCCCCGTCGCCCGTCCGGCCAGGCGGCGCACTCCGCACGGGGCGATCTATTTCGGTTCGACCACCCCGGCCATGCACGAATCGCTGGAAACGCTTCAGGCGGCCGGCGTCCATCTCGACGCCCTGCGCGTGCGCGGCTTTCCGTTCAGCGACGCGGTGATCGACTTCATCGCCGCCCACGAGACGGTATTCGTCGTCGAGCAGAACCGCGACGCCCAGCTACGCGCCCTGATCATGAACGAGGGCGGCGTCGATCCGGCCAAGCTGGTGGCCATCCTGAACTACGACGGCTCGCCGATCACCGCCCGCTTCATCACCGAAGAGATTTCGCGGCGGATGGCCCCGGCGCGGCCGGCGGCCGAGCCCAAGGCGGCCTGAAGACATGACCTACATCGCCAAGCCCCGCCTGCATCACCCCCTCCTGAAGCCCAACAGCCTGGGCTTCACCCGCCGTGACTACGAGGGCAAGGTCTCCACCCTGTGCGCCGGCTGCGGCCACGATTCGATTTCGGCGGCGATCATCCAGGCGGCCTATAACCTCGACCTGCCGCCGCATCGCCTAGCCAAGCTGTCGGGCATCGGCTGTTCGTCCAAGACGCCGGACTATTTCCTCGGCGCCTCGCACGGCTTCAACAGCGTCCACGGCCGCATGCCCTCGGTGCTGACCGGCGCCAACCTGGCCAATCGCGAGCTGATCTATCTGGGTGTTTCCGGCGACGGAGATTCCGCCTCCATCGGCCTTGGCCAGTTCGCTCACGCCATGCGCCGCGGCGTCAACATGACCTATATCGTCGAGAACAACGGCGTCTATGGCCTGACGAAGGGCCAGTTTTCGGCCACCTCCGACCAGGGTTCGAAATCCAAGAAGGGGGCGGTCAACCACGATCAGGCCATCGATCTGGTGGGCTTGGCCCTGCAGCTCGGCGCCGGCTTCGTCGCCCGGAGCTTCTCCGGCGACAAGGCCCAGCTCGTCCCGCTCATCGAGGCGGCCATCCTGCACAAGGGCGCCGCCTTCATCGACGTCATCTCCCCGTGCGTCCAGTTCAACAACCACGCCGGATCGACCAAGAGCTTCGACTATGTGCGCGAGCACAACGCGGCGGTGAACCGCCTGGACGTGATCGTCCCGCGCGAAGAGATCGTCATCGACCACCGGCCTGGGACCGTGGAGCTGGTCACCCAGCACGACGGCTCGGTCCTGAGGTTGAGCAAACTGCCCAGCGACTACGATCCCACCGACAAGGTCGCCGCCGTCACCCACCTGCAGGTCCACCAGGCGAAGGGCGAGATCGTCACCGGTCTGCTCTATGTCGATCCGGAGGCGCGGGACCTGCACGACCACCTGGGCACCGCGGCCAGACCCCTCAACCAACTTGGCGATGCGGATCTGACCCCCGGCGCCGCCGCCCTGGCCGCCATCAACGAGTCGTTGCGATAGAGACGCCCGCCGTTTAGGGATGTCGCTCCCGTGAGCCGGGATGGCTCGTGGCGCGGATTAAACGCAACGATGGTGAGGCGATGGCGGCTGGAAATATGACAGTGAGTGCGAATGAGATTCCGGGTCTCGAGCCGGCGCCCACCCGACATGCCCGCCTGATCGCCTGGGTCGCGAGGATCGCGGCGCTCACCCGGCCCGACCGCGTACACTGGTGCGACGGCTCGCGCGCCGAATGGGACACCTTGACCGCCGAGCTGGTCGCCGCCGGCACGATGAAGGCGCTCAATCCCGCCAAGCGCCCCAATTCCTTCTACGCCGCTTCCGATCCCGCCGACGTGGCGCGGGTGGAGAGCCGCACCTTCATCTGCTCGAACAAGGCCATCGACGCCGGACCGACCAACAACTGGTGCGAGCCTGGCCAAATGCGCGCCACCCTCGATGGCCTCTTCGATGGCTGCATGCGCGGGCGCACCATGTACGTGGTCCCCTTCTGCATGGGGCCGCTAGGCTCCAAGATCAGCGCGCTGGGCGTCGAGATCACCGACAGCGCCTATGTCGCGGTCTCCATGCGGATCATGACCAGGATGGGCAAGGCGGCCCTGGACCAGATGGGCGAGGACGGCTTCTTCGTCCCGGCCGTCCACTCGGTGGGCAAACCCCTCGGCCCCGGGGAGGCGGATGTCCCCTGGCCGTGCAACGAGACCAAATACATCGTCCATTTTCCGGCCGAGCGGGAGATCTGGTCATATGGTTCGGGCTATGGCGGCAACGCCCTGCTCGGCAAGAAATGCTACGCCCTGCGCATCGCCTCGGTGATGGCCAGGGACGAGGGATGGCTGGCCGAGCACATGCTGATCCTGAAGCTCACTTCGCCGGCCGGCGCCGTGCATTACATCGCCGCCGCTTTCCCCAGCGCCTGCGGCAAGACCAACCTCGCCATGCTCGCCCCGACCATCCCCGGTTGGACCGCCGAAACGGTGGGCGACGACATCTGCTGGATGCGGTTCGGCGACGACGGGCGGCTCTACGCGATCAATCCGGAGGCCGGTTTCTTCGGCGTGGCGCCGGGCACCGGCTACGCCACCAACGCCAACGCCATCGCCGCCCTCTCGGAAAACTGCATCTTCACCAACGTCGCCCTCACCGCCGACGGCGATGTGTGGTGGGAGGGCCTGACCCGCGATCCGCCCGCCGGCCTCACCGACTGGAAGGGCCGCCCGTGGACGCCGGGCTCGGGCGAGAGCGCCGCTCATCCCAATTCGCGCTTTACCGCCCCGGCCAGCCAGTGTCCGGCCATCGCCACGGAGTGGGAGGATCCGGCCGGCGTGCCGATCTCGGCCATCCTGTTCGGCGGCCGGCGGGCCAGCGCCGTTCCCCTGGTCACCGAGGCCTTCGACTGGCGCCATGGAGTCTTCCTGGCCTCCAACGTCGCCTCCGAGGGCACCGCGGCGGCCGAGAACAAGGTCGGCGAGCTGCGCCGCGATCCTTTCGCCATGCGCCCCTTCTGCGGCTACAACATGGGCGATTATTTCGCCCACTGGCTGGCGATCGGCGAGACCGCCGATCCGGCCAGGCTGCCGCGCATCTTCTTCGTCAACTGGTTCCGCAAGGATGACGCGGGGCGTTTCCTGTGGCCGGGCTTCGGCGACAACAGCCGGGTGCTCAAATGGATCGTCGGGCGCATCGAGGGGACGGCCAAGGCCAAGGTCACCCCCATCGGCCTGGTCCCCGCCCAAGGGTCTCTGGACGTCGAGGGTCTCGCCTTGACCGACGACCAGCTCGCCTTGCTCCTGGCCGTCGATCCCGAAATCTGGCGCGAGGAGGCCGCCCTCATCGGACCGGCCTACGAAGCCTTCGGCGATCGCTTGCCGGCCGGTCTGCGGCGCGAACTCGAGGCGCTGCGGGAGCGCCTGGACGCCGCCGCCGACGCCTCGCCCGCCGCCCTGCGGGCATGATTGCTTTTGTGGAGCGCGGGCGTCTCGCCCGCGTCAAGAAAGGAGCGGGCGGGACCCCCGCGCTCCGATCGAGACCTGAATGCACTACAAGGAACTGAAGACAGCCTGGGCCGAACTCACCGCCCCCGGCGCGCCCTTCGAGATCGCCGAGATCGTGGTGCGCGGCGCGCCCATGCGCGTCTACAAGAACGCCCCGCCCACGGTGCGCGAGCTGTGGCTCTCCACCGCCGCCTTCGGCGCTCGTGACTACCTGGTCTACCAAGGCGAGCGCCTGACCTACGGCGAGGCCCACGCCCAGGTCGCCGCCATCGCCGGTTGGCTGGCGGAGAAGGGCGTTACGCCGGGCGACCGCGTGGCCATCGCCATGCGCAACTATCCCGAATGGCTGCTGATCTACTGGGCGTGCGCCGCCTCCGGCATCGTCGTGGTCGGCATGAACGCCTGGTGGGTGGCCGAGGAGATGGCCTATGCGATCGAGGACTCCGCGCCCAAGGCGATCTTCTGCGACGCCGAGCGCCTGGCGCGCGTCGGCGAGCGGCCCGCCATGGCGGCCGGCGCGACCCTCGTCGCCACCCGCGCCGATCGCCTGCCTTCGGGCGTCACGCCATGGAGCGAGGTCATCGCCCACGGCGGCGCGCTTCCGGTCGTGAGCATCGATCCCGACGCCGACGCCTGCATCTTCTACACCTCCGGCACCACCGGTTTTCCCAAGGGTGCCGAGCTCACCCATCGCGGCTGCATCGCCAATCTGATGAGCGTCGTCTTCTCGGGCCAGGTGGGCGGCCTCGCCACCGCCCGCGCCACCGGCGTCGCCCTCGACCCCGCCGCGGCGCCGCCCGTTCCGGTCGGCCTGATCAACACGCCGCTCTTTCACGTCACCGCCAACAACTGCGCCGCCTATGCGGTGACCGCCGGCGGCGGCAAGCTCGTCCTGATGCATCGCTGGGACGCCGGCGAGGCCCTGCGGCTCATCGAGACAGAAAAGGTGACCGCCATGAGCGGCGTGCCGGTGATGGCCCGCGAATTGATCGCCCACCCCGATTTTGGCAAGCACGACCTTTCCAGCCTGATGACCCTGGGCGGCGGCGGCGCCCAGCTCCCCCCCGATCTGGTCGGCAAGATCGACGCGGCGGTGGAAAGCGCCCGGCCCCTCACCGGCTACGGAATGACCGAGACCTGCGGCATCATCACCGCCGTTTCCGCCGACTTCTTCATCGACAAACCCGACAGCGCGGGGCCGGCCATGCCGTGCTTCGAGGTCAAATGCGTCGATGACGAGGGCCGGACGGTCCGGACAGGGGAGATTGGCGAACTGTGGGTGCGTGGCGCCCAGGTGATCAAGGGCTACATCAACCGTCCCGAAGCCACCGCCGAAGCGATCACCGACGGCTGGCTGCACACCGGCGACATCGCCCGCATCGACGGCGACGCCTTCATCTTCGTCGTCGATCGCAAGAAGGAGATGATTCTGCGCGGCGGCGAGAACATCTATTGCGCCGAGGTCGAGGCGGCCGTCTATCGCCACGCTTCGGTCGCCGAATGCTGCGCCTTCGGCGTCGCCGACGAGCGCCTGGGCGAAGAGGTCGCCCTGGCGGTCGTCCCGCGCGAAGGCGCGTCTTTGACGGCCGACGATGTCCGCGCCCATCTCGCCGCCCTCATGGCCCGCCACAAGATCCCCCGCTACATCTGGCTCCTCGCCGATCCCCTGCCACGCAACGCCAGCGGCAAGTTCCTGAAGCGGGATCTGCGGGAGCGGCTGGCGCTGGAAGCGGCGCTATAGCCTTCCTTCTCCCCCTGCGGGAGAAGGTGGCCGCCGAAGCGGCCGGATGAGGGGTCGCGCGAACCTTTCCGCCTACGTGTTTTCCCTCAGCCACACCACCAGTTCATCGAAACTGAACGCCCCCGTCTCGTACAGCCCGGCGATGAACGCATAGGTCTCGTCGGCCGGCGCCCTCAACGCCACGCCGTTGATGGCCAGAAAGGTATAGGTCGCCGCGAACGCGGTCCGCTTGTTGCCGTCCATGAACGGATGGTTTTGCGCGAGGCTCTCCCACAAAGCCGCCGCCTCTTCGATCGCATCGGAATAGTATCCCGTCTGGGGCCGGAACAACGCCGCCTCCAGAAGCCCCGCGTCCCTCAGGCCCGACGCGCCGCCATGGCGCTCGATCTGGTCGGCGTGCATGGCGAGAACTTCGGCGAGCGTGAGATAGTCGCTCACCGCGCCAGTTTTTTGTAAAGTTCGCCATAGGTTTCGTGGCTGCGCCCATAGGCCGCCATGACGTGGGCCCGAGGCCGCGCCTGCTTGCGCTTTTCGATAAGGTCGGCCAGCGCCTCGTCCATCAGGGATTGGAACTGCCGCCCTTCCGCCTCGGCCAGACCGCGAACCTCGGCGAGGATCTCGGCGTTGATCTGAGTCGCGAACTTTTGACGGGTGACGGCGGCCATGGCGGACTTCCTCCTTCCTCCATTGCGTCATGATCCGTCATGATATGTCAAGATCGCGGAAGGATAATCTGCTCCCCTTCCCCCAGCACCTCCCGCGTATCCTTCCCCAACGGCGGCGGGTCGCGGCGGATCGTGGCGGGGGTCTTGGAGAAGCGCAAAGCGGGGCGCAGGGCGCGGTAGGCCCCTTCGCCTTCCAGGCGCCGCGTCTCGAACAGGGTGTCCTTGAGCTGCGGATCGGCGAAGATCTCCCCCGGCGCGTTGGCCACCATGGCCGGAATCGAGTGCTCGGCGCACAGCGCCATCCACGCCGCGGTGGTCCGCGTCGCCGTCGCCGCCTCCATCATGGCGTTATAGGCGGCGACCCGCGCCGCAGCCCCTTGCGCGGAGACGAACCGCTCGCTCTCGTAGGCGTCCGGTATGCCGCCGAGAGCCATGAATCTGGCCGCCTGCGTCTGGTTGGCCGGCATCACCATCAGGTGGCCGTCCAGGGTTTTCCATGGCCGGCGATGGGGGGTGAGGGTGGTGGTGTGGCCGAAGTGGCCGGTGGGTGGCACATAGGTCTCGTTGTAGAGATGCTCGGCCATCAGAAAGCCGGTGAAGCTCTCCAGCATCGGCACGGCCACATACTGGCCCTCGCCGGTGCGCTCCTTGTGGCGCAGCGCCGCCAGGGCGGCGATGACGGCGAACAGGCCGCAGGTCTTGTCGGCGACGATGGAGGGCAGGGGGCGGAACACCGCGGCTTCGTCCACCAGGCCGGTCAGGCCGCACGCGCCGCTGGCCGCCTGGATCAGATCGTCGAACGCCTGCAGGCCGGCGTAGGGGCCCTCCGGCGCATAGCCCATGGCCTCCACATAGACGATGTCGGGCTTGATCGCCGCCGTCGCCGGGTACGAAAAGCCCAGCCGCGCCACCGCTTCGGGGCGCATGTTGTGGATGAAGATGTCGGCGGTCGCGATCAGGCGCGCCAGCGCCCGCCGGCCGCTCTCGCTCTTCAGGTCCAGAACCACCGAGCGCTTGTTGCGGTTGAGCGCCACATAGAGCGGCCCCATGGTCTTGGAGTTGGGCGCCTTGCCGCCGCGCCGCTGGCGGTCGCCCTCCGGCGCCTCGATCTTGATCACCTCGGCGCCCAGGTCGCCCAGCATCTGGGTGGCGTAGGGACCCAGCACGAACTGGGTCAGATCGATCACCCGCACCCCCTCGAGGGCGCCCGGCGGTGTGATGGCCATGTCCGTTGTCTCCCTCTCTTCCCCCTCCGGGGGAAGTACCGGCGAAGCCGGGGAAGGGGGCGCGGCCGGGCTCGATGGTTGCGGCGAGAGCCCCCTTCGTCGCTTCGCGACACTTCCCCCAGAGGGGGAAGAGAACGTTTGCCGTGCAGCCACCAGCTTGTCACGCCCCGCCTTCCAACTTATCGTCGTAAAGATAAGCGAGGAGGCGACCATGAGCGGCGAATTGACGGTTCTGGTGACGGGCGGGTCGGGCTATATCGGCGGCTGGTGCGTCGCCACCCTGCTGGAGCGTGGCTACCAGGTGCGGACCACGGTGCGCGACCTCGCCCGCCAGGACGCGGTGCGCGCCGCCATCGCCACGGTGGTCGATCCGGGCGAGCGCCTGACCTTCCACGCCGCCAACCTCACCGCCGACGAAGGCTGGGACGCCGCCGTGGCGGGCTGCGACTTCGTGCTCCACGTGGCCTCGCCCCTGGGCGTTCCCGAACCGAAGGATCCCAACGACCTGATCGTCCCGGCCCGCGACGGCGCCTTGCGCGCCCTCAAGGCGGCGATCGGCGCGGGGGTCAAACGCGTGGTGCTGACCTCCTCGGTGGCGGCCACCAGCCCGCCGCCCCACGCCACCGACGCCGGCCTGCCCCACGCCGGCATCGACGAGAGCCAGTGGACCGATCCCGACCTGCCGGGAGTCGGCGCCTATGCGCGCTCCAAGACCATCGCCGAGCGCGCCGCCTGGGACCTGATGGCCTCGTCCGGCGGCCAGAGCGAGCTCGCCGTGATCAATCCGGCCCTCGTTTTGGGGCCGGTGATGGGGGCGGATTTTTCCGACTCGGTGCAGGTCGTCCAGCGCCTCTTGACCGGCAAGGTGCCGGGCCTGCCCAGGCTCGGCTTCAACGTCGTCGATGTGCGCGACGTGGCCGACCTGCAGCTGCGCGCCATGACCGATCCGGCCGCCGCCGGCCAGCGCTTCATCGCCGCCTCGAACTTCGAATGGATGGCGGACATGGCCGACATCTTGCGCGCCCATCTGGGCGCGGCGGGCGCCAAGGTGCCGACCCGCAAGATGCCGGATTTCGTCGTCCGCCTGGCCGCCCTCTTCGACCGCGATCTCGCTTCGGTGACCTCGGGCCTGAGCCGGCGGAGCGACTTCACTTCGGCCAAGGCTCGCGACCTGCTCGGCTGGCGCCCCAGGCCCGCCGAGGAGACCATCCTCGACTGCGCCCGCAGCCTGATCGCCCACGGCGCGGTGTGAAACGTCCAGGCGCCTCGCCTATCTGCCGACCAGATAGCCGAACTGCTCGTTCCATTCGTCCTGGGTGAGTTGGCGCTCGATCGGGCGAGCCTCGTCGTCTTCGCGCGCCGCCAGCGTCTCGCGCAGCCGGTGAGCTTCCAGGCGGGCGATCCGCGCCTCCTTGAACGCGGCGGCCGAATTGAGAGCGTCGGCGCCGGCGGCCATGGCCAGGAGATCGGCGATGGTGTCCTCCAGGCCGGCCCGCTCGAGCTTCGCCCGCCGCTCGGCCAGTTCGGCGATCCGCGCCGCCACCGGGGCCAGGGCGGCCATCTTGCTCGCCGCGCCGCGTCCGCCGGTGAACCCCGCCGCGCGATACGCCGCCGCGCGGTTGCCGCACCGCGCGAAGGCCCTGGCGAACGCCTCGCGGCGCGGATCGGTGAGCGCTGGCAAGGGAACTCCTTAAATCTGACATTTGGCTAGGTTGCATATTGCAATATATGCCCACACTTGTCAAGGCCGCTTGCGCCACCAATTTGGCCGGCCATATAACCGGTCAGAAATCGAAAGGCGGACCGATGAGCGAGGCGCAAAGACGGGCGGTCGAGAGTCACCGCCGCCATTTGAGGCAGCAGGGTTTGGATCGGTTCGAGGTGCGCGGTCTCGAGTCCGACAAGGGTCTTCTCCGCGCCGTGGCCAGGCGCCTGGCGAGTGGGGACGCGGCCTCGGTCGATCTGCGGACGCGGATCGAGGCCACGGTGGGTCCGACGCCGAATGCGCGGGGCGGCATTATGAGCGCCTTGCGCCGATCGCCCCTGGTCGGCGCCGATCTAAACCTCACGCGCGGGACGACATCCGGGCGCGATGTCGATCTATGACCCGCTACCTGCTCGACACCAACATCGTCAGCAACGTCACCAGACCGCAACCGTCGCCCAGCCTGGTGGGTTGGATGGCCGACCGGCGGGACGCCGATCTTTTCATATCGACCTTGTCCCTGGCCGAGATTCGACGCGGCATCCTCCAGAAGACCGCCGGCCGCAAACGCCGTGAGCTGGAGATCTGGTACGAAGGCAAAGAGGGGCCAAAATCACTCTTTCGCGGTCGGGTGCTCGCCTTCGACGAGGCGGCGGCCGACGCGTGGGCGCAACTCATGGCCGACGGTCATCGCCGCAGCGCGCCCCGAAGCGCGATCGACATGATCATCGGCGCCATCGCCCAGGCCAACGACTGCGTTGTGGTCACCGACAACGACCGCCACTTCGCCGGCGCGGTCGCATGTTTCAATCCGATGCGGCCCGCCGTCAATGCCGAGCCGGGATCGCCCTAAGGACGCGCGTTCCCGCGTCAAATCGCATTTTCTCTGGCCACCGCGCCCGCGATGGGTAGAGTTGGGCGCCATCCTGTCCAATCGCCACGGAAAGAAAATCCAACATGCGCGAAGCGGTGATCGTCTCCTACGCCCGCACGGGCCTGGCCAAGGCCGGGCGGGGCGGCTTCAACATCACCCCCTCGGTCTCCCAGGCCGCCCATGCGATCAAGCACGCCGTGACCAAGTCCGGGGTCGATCCGGCCGACGTCGAGGACTGCTTCATGGGCAATGTCTCGCACGGCGCGACCAATCCGGGACGCAACGCCGCCCTGCTGGCCGGCCTGCCGATCACCACCGGCGGGGTGACCATCAACCGCTTCTGCTCCTCGGGCCTGCAGTCGATCGCCATGGCGGCGCGCTATGTGATCGACGACGGGGCCGAATGCGTCGTGGCCGGCGGGGTGGAGTCGATCAGCTTCGGCGGATCGCGCGGCGGCGGCGAGCCGGTCGATCCCAAACTCACCGAGGCCTATCCCGACATCTTCATGCCGATGATCGACACCGCCGACATCGTCGCCAAACGCTACGACATCTCCCGCGAATATCAGGACGAATATTCCCTGGAATCCCAGCGTCGCATGGCCTCGGCCCAGCAGGCCGGCAAGTTCGAGGGCGAGATCGTCCCCATGGCCACCAAGATGAAGGTGGTCAACAAGGAGACCAAGGAAGAGAGCATCGTCGACTACACGGTCACCCGCGACGAGTGCAATCGCCCCGACACCACCCTGGAGGGCCTCGCCCGCCTCGAGCCGGTGCGCGGCCCCGGCAATTTCGTCACCGCCGGCAACGCCTCGCAGCTATCGGACGGCGCGGCCGCGGTGGTGATCATGGAAGCCAAGGAAGCCGAGCGGCGGGGTCTTAAACCCCTGGGCGTCTTCAAGGGTTGGGCGGTGGCCGGCTGCCGCCCCGACGAAATGGGCATCGGCCCGGTGTTCGCCGTCCCCCGCCTGCTCGAACGCCATGGCCTCAAGGTCGAGGACATCGATCTTTGGGAGCTCAACGAGGCCTTCGCCAGCCAGTGCCTCTATTGCCGCGACACCCTGAAGATCGATCCGGCCATCTACAACGTCAACGGCGGCTCCATCGCCATCGGCCACCCCTTCGGCATGACCGGTGCCCGCCTAGCCGGCCACGCGCTCCAGGAAGGCCGGCGGCGGGGCAACGTCAAGCACGCCGTCGTCACCATGTGCATCGGCGGCGGCCAGGGCGGCGCGGGGCTGTTCGAGGTGTATTGAGGTTGGTCGCGCAGGCTAACTTCCGCCGCAAGTAAGTGCGATGTTTACGGAAACAAGGCACGTCCCCGTAAATCAAGTAAAAAGAATGTGCTTCAGCACAAGCAGGCCGCCGCCGCCGCCGGCGATCCAGAGAACCACCTTGAACCCTGTGCGCAGAACACTCAGGGCCGTAAAGCAAAAGAGGCCCGTCCGAGCATGCGGCCCGGACGCCTCATAGTGGACACCCCCTTTTTCTCGCATGACAAACCGGTCTTGGGTCATCCGCGCGCGAACCGCTTCCTCTGGGCCGCCTGCTTTTTGCGATAGAGCACCGCCGGGACGCTGATTTCGAGCATCCGCGCGATCTCGCTCAGGGTCTTGCCGGCTTCGAGCGCCGCGTTGAGAACGCGAACGCCGTCGTCCGTGAGACGGCCATCGCCGTGCTTGAGGGCTTGTCGCCCGCTCTTCACCTGCAGAGCCTTGAAGGCTCTAAGGTCGGCGGCCAGCAACTCGCCCTCAGTCGCGAGGCGGTCTGCGCGTGCGATCATTTCTTCGAGCGTCGACATGGCCTCAATGTAGCGGTGTTTTGAAGGAATACAAGCCATCCTGTTAAAATATTTTAACCGCCGGGGCGGCCCCGATTGAGACTTACCGGGAAAGCGATGGAGAGCTCTCAATGCCGGTCCGACTCCGCCCTCCCCCGCGCCCTCCCTCTAGGGCCGCCGGCTTCGCATTTGCCAGGGCCGGACGGATCCAGTCAGAAACGCCTCGACCTTGCGGAGAGAATTCGTGAATTCGTCCACTGATCTCGTCGGATAGCCGATCCCCGCGAGGCCGCCGCCGGGACGCCGAAGAAGACAGGTTGCGGTGGGTTGCGGTGACAGTGCACTTAACTCATCTCGGCTTACCAACATGGCCGAGTTCACGCCACGGCGGGCGCCATTCAAAGATCGTCCGGCTGAAGGCCGGTCTGTTTCGCCAAGCGCGCGAGCATGCGCGGCCCGAGCTCGACAGCGCCGTGAAACGCAAAGACGCGATCGTCCCATCCGGGCCTTGTGAGAACGCGATGGGATCCGGATTGCCGCTTCACGGTCCAGCCGATCCGCAACAAGGCCCGCAATACGCGATCGGCCTTGGCGGAGGGCCAGTAGCTCACGCGGCGAAGAGGCTCCGCGCTTCCTCGGGCGCCGGCTCGCCGTTCTCGATGCGGTCGGCAATCACTCGCAGCGCCAGCGCCGTCGCGTTGGCGCGCGCCTCCGCTTCGCTCATCCCGTAAGCGAGGACGCCGGGAAGCGCTGGGACCTCCCCGATCCAGCGCCCGTCCAGCTCGCGCTCGACTTCGATTTTCAGCATCGCCTTCCTTCTCCGAACTTGCGCCAACATGGGCGGCTTAAGGCCTGAAAGCAATCACCGCGCGCGTCCGCTGGAATTCATCGACGGAATATCCATTGCCCAGAGAGGCGACGCGCGAGGGTTCGGCGCGATATGGCGCGCGGGCGGCTCGCGGACTATGCTCCACCTGTTCCAATCGATCTCCACGCGGAGTGCAGGATGACGATCGCTGACTTGGTCTATGAACGGGTGAAGACGATGCCCGAGCCGTTGGCGCGGGAGGTGCTCGATTTCGTTGGCTTTCTGGGCGAGCGCGGGGATCGGGCGCGGCGGCGCGACATCGCCGAGGCTCAGACCACCACGCTGACCGCGATCTGGGACAATGAGGAAGACCAGGTCTGGGATGACCTTTGAGCCCGGCGACCTGCTGCTGATTCCTTTCCCCTTCACCGATCTTTCCAGTTCCAAGCGGCGCCCGGTTCTGGCGCTGACGGCGCCGGACTCTTTCGGCGACTTCATCGGCTTGCCCGTCACCTCGCGGCCGCCGGCTGAACATGGACTTCCCCTGGGCGGCGGCGATCTGCTCACCGGTTCGCTGCCGTCGCGAAGCTGGATCCGCGTCGATCGCCCGGTGAGTCTGAGCGGGGGCTTGGTGGTCAAGACAATCGGGCGGGTTTCCGACGCGGTTCGAACCGAAGCGGTGCGCCGGCTCTGCACTCTGCTGGCGGGCGCGTCATAAAGGCCGCCGTCCCTTCAGGCCGGTTCCAGCGCGCGGGCGACCACCTCCGGTTCGCGGGCGATGACGCGCAGATAAGCGAGGGCCGGCGCGTCGGGGCGGCGGCGGTTCTGCTCCCAGTCCCGCAGGGTGCCGACCGGAAGATGGAAGCGGGCGGCGAACTCCGTCTGCGAAAGGCCCAGGCGTTTGCGCACCGTGCGAGCGATGGCCGAGGCTGTCTCCGCCGCGGTCAGGATCGGCGCCGCGTCGGGATCGCCCTCGACCGCCCGGGCGATTTCCTCGTCGGTCTTGGCGGCGATCGCGGCCCAATCGGTTTGCGCGATCGCCCGGGCGACCATCGCCGGTGTGACTTTCACGATAGCCATGCGCGTTGCTCCCCCCGGTTGGCCTTGCGCATCGAAATGACGCGGCGTGCCTGTCCGCGCGCGGTCGATGTGCAAACGAACAGACGCCCTTCGATCAGGCCAAAAGTGTTCAATCGCGTCTCACCATAATCGTATCGATCATCGATCACTTCGCCGATCGGATTGGCCAGGAGTGCTCCCGCGAGCGCCAGAGGGACGCCATGCTTGCGGATGTTGCTCGCATCCTTCGCCTCGTCGAACTCGATTTCCACGCCGGAGCCTACGGCATTGCCGTATTGTCGTCAATCCTTGGAACGCCTGTCAATTCATCGACACGATTCAAATGCTCCAGGCCGCTGCCGGCGCTATCGATGGAATTCATCGACACGAGACCCAATCCCCAGCGTGGCGACGCGAGGCCTCCGCGCGATATGGCGCGCCGGAGAATGCGTCGATATGATACCCGATCACGCTGCCCGTGGATGCCGCCCCCTCACGCCACCGCCAACGCCCTTTTCAACCCTTCCGGGTCGGCCTTGATGGCGCGCAGGAGGGTGCGGGCGGGGCCGCTGGGGCGTTTGGCGCCGCGTTCCCATTCCTGCAACGTGCGGACGCTGAAGTCATAGGCGGCGGCGAACTGCGCCTGGGTCATGCCGGCCGCGCGGCGGATCGCGCGCACGTCGATGAACGGCGCCATGTCCGGCGCCGCGTCGGGATTGGCCCCGATCTGCCGGGCGATGTCCGCGTCGGTCATCGCGTCCAGCCGCTTCCAGTCGGTCCGCGCCAGGGCGCTCGACGCCCGCTCACTCGAGGTCTTGTCCATATCGCTCGATCTCTCTCCTGTTCGCTCTTCGCAGCGAGATCACCCGCCGCGTCCTTGCCCGGGTCGAAGTCATAGGTCACCGCCTCCACGCTACGTCTCTGACGTAGTTAAGGCGAAAAACCGAGGGTCGGAAAATCGTACCACGAACCGCACGAACTCCACGAAGGCGCGTTTTCCTCCAACCGGCCAGCCTCCGCGCCGATCGCCCCTCATCCCGTTCGCGGGGTTCGTGAGGTTCGTGGCAAAGACGGGTGGCGCCCCGTCTGCCTCGGACCGAGAATCCTGATACCACGCCCGGCGAAAGGAGCGTGGCCCGTGCCTGAGCCGTCGCCGCGGATCGACCCGCCGCCCGCCGCCCTCGCCGAGGCCGAGGCCGCCTACGAGCGGTTCGTGTGGAAGAACCTTCCCCGCAACTTCGCCGGCCACTTCATGCACGGCATGTTGGGCATGACCGGCTTTCGCCTGTTCAACGCCCCGACCTTCCTGCCGGCCTATCTGCATCTCCTCTCCGGCTCGGACTTCATCGTCGGCCTTGGCCAGTCGCTGCAGCAGCTCGGCGGCGTGGTATCGCCGGTGATCGGGGCGACCCAGATCGAGCATCGCCGCCGCGTCCTTCCCGTCGCCATGCTGATGGGCACGCTGATGCGCGTCCAGATCCTCGGCGTCGCGGTGGCCGGCTTCATCCTGCACGGCCATCCGCTCCTCATAGCCATCCTGGTCTTTCTCTTCCTGCTGGGCCTCTTCTCCGGCCCGCAGGCGGTGGCCTTTCAGCTTCTCCTGGCCAAGGTCATTCCGATCGCCCGGCGCGGCCGCCTGCAGGCCCTGCGCAATGTCAGCGGCGGGGCGATCGCCGCGGGCTTGGCCTGGTTCGCCGGCCGCTATCTGATCCAGCGAAACGTGCTGGGCAACGGCTATGGGACGACCTTCCTGCTGGCCTTCGTCCTCACCAGCCTGGGCCTCACCGCCCTTCGCCTGCTGATGCGCGAGCCCGTTCCGCCGACCCTCCGCGCCAAAAGCCGCCTCCTCGACCGTGTGCGCGAGTTCCCGGCCCTGATCCGCGCCGATCGCGGCTTCATGTTCTTCCTGATCGCCCAGACCCTGGCCGTGGCCGGGCGGGTCGCGGCGCCCTTCTACATCCTCTACGCCGGCCACTCGATGCGCCTGGATGGCCAGAACCTTGGCCTCCTCTCCCTGGCCTTCCTCGGCGCCGACACCGCGACCAACCTCATCTGGGGCCTGGCCGGCGACCGGTTCGGCTTCCGCTCCACCTTCATCGGCGCGCTCGTCGCGTGGATCGCCGCCACCGCCCTTCTCATGGCCGCGCCGGGTGCGCATCTGGCGATCGGTGTGCGCGCCCTGATCTTCATCGCCTTCTTTGGCCTCGGCGCCGCCCAGTCGGGCTTCCTGATGAGTTCCCAGACCATGGTGCTGGAGTTCGGCGAGCGCGACGACATGGCCATGCGCCTGGCCCTCGCCACCACCGCCCAGGGGATCATGGCGACCGTCGGTCCCCTGGCCGGCGGCGTCATCGCCGCCACCGCCGGCTACGAGGCCCTCTTCGCCCTCTCCATCGCCCTGCTCTCCGCCGCCCTCCTCGTCCTGGTCTTTCGGGTCGCCGAGCCGCGCCTTCGCCCCAACGTCTAACACGCTGTCGCCTAGGCGTGGAGGCCATGCTAAGGGCCGCTTTAAGATCACACCAGCGAGGCAAACCACTCATGCGCGTCGGCGTTCCCAAGGAAATCAAGACCCTCGAATTTCGCATCGGCGCGACGCCGGGCGTCGTCCAGCGCCTGGTCCGCGAGGGCCATGAGGTGTTCGTCGAGGCCGGAGCGGGAGCGGGCATCGGCCTCGCCGACCAGGCCTTCGTCGATGTCGGCGCCCGGATTCTCCCCGACGCCGACGCGGTGTTCGAAGCCGCCGAGATGATCGTCAAGGTCAAGGAGCCGCAGGCCGTCGAGATCGCCCGCCTCAAGCCCCGCCACATCCTCTTTACCTATCTCCACCTTGCCGCCGATCCAGACCAGGCGCGCGGCCTGATGGCCTCGGGGTGCACCGCCATCGCCTATGAGACGGTCACCGACCGGGCCGGCCGCCTGCCGCTCCTGGCCCCCATGAGCCAGGTGGCCGGGCGGATGGCCGTGGATGTCGGCGCCTATCATCTCCTCAAGCCGCACGGCGGGCGCGGGCTGCTGCTGGGCGGCGCGCCGGGCGTCCTGCCGGCCAACGTGCTGATCCTCGGCGGCGGGGTGAGCGGCAAGCACGCCGCCCAGATGGCCATGGGCCAGCGCGCCGACGTCACCTTGTTCGACATCTCCGCCGCCCGCCTCGAGGAGTTGGACGACCAGTTCGGCGGCGCTGTGAAGACCTGCTACTCCACCCACGACCTGGTCGCCGAGGCCCTGCCCACCGCCGACCTGGTGATCGGCTGCGTGCTGATCCCAGGCGCCGCGGCCCCCAAGCTCGTCACCCGCGCCGATCTTTCGCGCATGCGCCCCGGCTCGGTCCTGGTGGACGTGGCCATCGACCAGGGCGGCTGCTTCGAGACCAGCCACCCCACCACCCATGCCGATCCCACCTTCGTGGTCGACGAGGTGGTCCACTATTGCGTGGCCAACATGCCGGGCGCCGCGCCCCTCACCTCGACCTATGCCTTGAGCGCCGCCACCGCCCCCTACATCTCCGCCCTGGCCGGCAAGGGCGTCGACGCCGCCCTGGCCGCCGACCCCGGCTTCGCCCAGGGCCTCAACGTCAAGGCCGGCAAGGTCGTCCACAAGGCGGCCGCCGAGTCGCTGGGGATGGATTAGACAACCGCCTCCACCGCCTCGATCCAATGGCGCACCGGCACGCGTGAGGCCGCGCCCAGATGCATCCAGCAGCCGATGTTGGCGGTGTAGATCGCCGATGGACCGTCGGCGGTGAGGGCGGCGAGTTTGTCGATCCGCAGGCGGCGCGCCAAGGCCGGCTGCAAGAGCGAATAGGCCCCGGCCGATCCGCAGCAGCGAGGGACGTCGGCGACCGGCTGGGGCTGGTAGCCGAGGCCGGCCAGAAGGCCCCCGATGCGTCCCGAAAGACGAGGGCCGTTCTGCAGGGTGCACGGCTCGTGCACCGCGATCCGGGGCTCGGCGGGCGCCCGCTTCGCCGCTAGTCCCGCCTCGTCCAGAATCTCGACCGGATCGCGCACCGCGCCGGCCACCCGGCGCGCCCTCTCGGCCCAGGCGGGATCGTCGGCCAGCACGTCCGGATAGTCGCGGATGAAGGCCGCGCAGCCGGTGGCGTTCACCACGATCGCCTCGGCCCCGGCGTCGAGATCGCGCGTCCAGGCGTCGATGTTGCGCCGCGCCTGGGCGCGGGCCTGCTCCGGCGCGTCGAGATGAAAAGCCAGCGCCCCGCAGCAGCCCGCCCCCGCCGTTTCGGCCACGTCGATCCCCACCTTGTCGAACACCCGCCGGGTGGCCGCGTTGAAATGCCCCGCCGCCGCCGACTGCACACAGCCAGCCAGCAGCGCCACCCGGCGGGGATGGGCGGCCGTTGGCAATGCGCCGACGTGGGTTTGAAACGGAATCTTGCCGGTCAGTTTCAGCACGGCGCCCAGCGCCCTCGGCCGCGCGCACAGCGCCAGGATCGCCGCCCGGGCCAGACGCTCCGTCCACGGCCGTCTCACCCGCGCCGCCACCACCTCGCGCCCGACATCGAACAGCCGGTGGTATTCCACCCCCGAGGGGCACGCGCTCTCGCAGGCGCGGCAGGAAAGGCAGCGGTCCAGGTGGACCTGGGTGGTCCGCCCGACGCGCTCGCCCTCCAGCGCCTGCTTGATCAGATAGATCCGCCCGCGCGGCCCATCCAGCTCGTCGCCGGCGATCTGATAGGTCGGGCAGGCGGCGTTGCACATCCCGCAGTGGACGCAGGCGCGCAACACTTCCTCGGCGATGGCCCCGGCGGCGGTCTGGGCGAGCGGGCTCTGGATGTCGGCGCGCATGGTCAGAGCCCTTCATACATCCGGCCGGGGTTCAATATCCCCGCCGGATCAAACGCCGCCTTGAGGCGCTTGTGCAATTCGAAGAGGGGAGGGGCCAGGGGCGCGAATACCGCTTCGCCGGCCGCCCCGCCGCGAAACAGGCTCGCGTGACCCCCTGCCTTGGCGGCCACGTCCCGCACCCGCTCAGCCGGCTCTTGCGTCACCAGCCAGCCCTGGCCGCCGCCCCAGTCCCAGAACGCCTCGCCGGCCAGGGCGCCGATCTCGGCGGTCCTGGGAACCGACAGCCGCCACAGGCGCGGCGCGGCGAGCATGCCCTGGCTCATGTGGCGCACCTCGTCCCAGAACGCCGGCCCATCTTCCTCGCCGCCCAGTTCCCGCGCCGCCGCCGCCACCCCCGCCGGCGGCCCCGAGAGCCGCAGATGCAGCCGCTCGCCGTCGTGGCAGGCGCCGCAAAGCGGCAGTGGGCGGCGCATCAGTTGCGTGATCCGCGCCCGCGCGGGCCCCCAGTCGGTCTCGAACGCCAGGGCGACCTCGGCCGCCGCGGCCGGCGTTGCTCTTAAGGAAACCTCCAGCAGCACGCCCAGGCATCCCAGGGCCCCGGCCATGAGCCGGAAGGCGTCGAACCCGGCCACATTCTTGAACACCGTGCCGCCAAAGCGCAGTGTTCGACCCCGCCCGTCCAGCACCGTGACCCCCAGCACGAAATCCCGCGCCGCGCCCACGAACGGCCGCGCCGGCCCCGCCAGCCCCGCCGCCACCACCCCGCCGATCGTGCTCCCCGCCCCGAACACCGGCGGCTCGAAGGCCAGCCTCTGCCCATGCTCGGCCAACAGCGCCTCGATCTCGAGAACCGGCGTCCCGGCCCGCGCCGTGATCACCAGCTCGGTCGGCTCATAGGCGACGACGCCGCGATGCCCCGAAACATCCAGAACTTCGCCCTCCGTCGCCCGCCCGTACCAGCCCTTCGTATCCCCTCCCACGATCCGCAGCGGACGGCCGTCAGCGGCCGCGGCGCGCACCTGTTGGGCGAGGGCCTCGCTCACGCCCTTCTCCCCCTGCGGGAGAAGGTGTCGCGAAGCGACGGATGAGGGGTTTTCCACGACCCATCCGCCCGGCGGAGACATCCACGGATGAGCCGGCGCGACCCCTCATCCGACCCCCTTCGGGGGCCACCTTCTCCCGCCGCCGACGGAGAAGGATTTTCAGAGCCGATCCAGATGCGCAAACGGCAGCTCCCCTCCGTGCACGTGCATTGCCCCGAACTCGGCGCAGCGGGCGAGGGTCGGGATGGCCTTGCCGGGGTTTAGGAGGCCGGCCGGATCGAAGGCCGCCTTGATCGCCGCGAAGGCCTCGATCTCCTCGCCGGTGAACTGGACGCACATCTGGTTGATCTTCTCGCGCCCCACCCCGTGTTCGCCGGTGATCGTGCCGCCCACGGCCACGCACAGCTCCAGGATCGCCCCGCCCAGGGTCTCGGCCCGCTCCATCTGGCCCGCCACGCCGGCGTCATAGAGGATCAGCGGGTGCAGATTGCCGTCGCCGGCGTGGAAGACATTGGCCACCGGCAGGCCGTGGACATCCGACAGCCGCCCGATCTCCACCAGCACCTGCGCCAGCCGTCGCCGCGGAATGGTGCCGTCGATGCAGTAATAGTCCGGCGCCATCCGCCCCATGGCCGGAAACGCCCCCTTGCGGCCGGCCCAGAAGCGCGCCCGCTCCGCTTCGTCCCGCGCCCGCCGAACCTCGCTCGCCCCCGCGCCCTGGCAGATCGCCGCCACCCGCGCCAGGCCCTCGGCGACATCGCCCTCCGCCCCGTCGATTTCGCACAGCAGGATGGCGGCGGCGTCGAGCGGATAGCCGGCGTGGACATAGGTCTCCGCCGCCGTCAGGGCCAGACTGTCCATCATCTCCAGGCCCGCCGGCACGATCCCCGCCGCGATGATCGCCGCCACCGCCTCTCCTGCGGCGCCGACATCGGCGAAGGCGGCCAGCAGCACCTGGGCGTGGACGGGGGCCGGCAGCAGCTTCACCGTCACCTCGGTGATGACGCCCAGAAGCCCCTCCGATCCGGTCATCAGGGCCATCAGGTCGAACCCCGGCGCATCCAGCGCCGCGCCGCCGATCGCCAGCGTCTCGCCGGCCATGGTCACCATTTCGAGCTCCTGTATGTTGTGCACGGTCAGGCCGTATTTGAGGCAATGCACTCCGCCGGCGTTCTCGGCCACATTGCCGCCGATGCTGCAGGCGATCTGGGACGACGGGTCTGGGGCGTAGAACAGGCCATGCGGCGCCGCCGCCTGCGAAATGGCCAGATTGCGCACCCCCGGCTGCACGCGGGCCGTGCGGGCGTCGGGGTCCAGTTCGAGGATCTGGTTGAGCCGCGCCAGGCTCAGCAGCACGCAGCCGGGAAAGGGCAGCGCGCCGCCCGACAGCCCCGTCCCCGCCCCCCGCGCCACCACCGGAACGCCCAGCTCGGCGCACACCTTCAGGACGGTCTGCACCTGCGCCGCGTCGTCCGGCAGGACCACCACGCCGGGCAAGGCCCGATAGGCCGCCAGCCCATCGCTCTCATAAACCCGCATCCCCTCGACCTCGACGATCAGCCGCTCCGCCGGCAGCACCCGCCGCAGTCGCCCGATGAGCGCCGCGCGGTCGGTCGCCGCGAAGGTCGGGTCCAGTCGGTCGTCGAACGCATCGAGCATGGGAAGTCCTTACACCCGAAAGACGCGCCTTGCCCGCCGACGATATTGGGCAAAGAGTGAACCGCGCACGCTTCGAGCGAGTATCGGTTTCATGTTCAGGTCCTTTCCCCTTCTGGCCCTCGCCGCCGTCTCCCTGGCCGGCGCCCTGCATGCCCAGACGCCGCCCCTTTCGAAAAACCCCACCGTCCTTGACATCGCCCAGACCCGCGGGCCCGTCGCTCGCCCCTACGCTCCCGATCCCACCCGCGCCTGGGCGCCGCGCGACGAATCCTCCCCTACCGCCGTCGATCACCGCTTCGCATCCGATGGCCTGGACGCCTCGGTGGGCTTCGTCTGCGACAACGACGGCCACATCCCCGTCCTCCACGGCGTCGCCGCCGGCGCTGAACCCGGCCGCCTCATCGGCACGACGCTGAGAGTCGGCTTCTGAGCCTAGGCCATCGTCATCTATAGTCCCGGCTCGCGGGCGAGATGGAAGCGCCGGGCAGGAAAGGCCCGGCTGCGCCATCGACCGCCAAGCGGGGTGAGGAGCGCCACGGATTGATCCGCCGCCCTCCAAAAGACCTCCCGATCCTGAATTTCCTCCCCCGCCGCTTCGCGCTACCGGATTCACACATTGTGAGAGCCACGGCTGATGATGGCTCCGTGCTTGGCGGCTTGGAAGTAGAGCCAGCCCTCGAGGATGACGATGGGGCC
>Ga0208717_1000125_pt1 | contig 40432 bp, 45 predicted proteins | sample NGESurF53shallow_FD_184489 | JGI IMG/M metagenome (GOLD analysis project Ga0208717, IMG submission 184489) | Arctic peat soil microbial communities from Barrow, Alaska - NGEE Surface sample F53-3 shallow (SPAdes) | ecosystem: Environmental > Terrestrial > Soil > Wetlands > Peat ... | reverse complement strand
GACATTGATCCCATTGGCGATGAAGGTGACCGTCCCGGTTGGCACGTTGTTCCCGGAGGTGTCCTTCACCGTGGCGGTGAAGCTGATGGATCCCCCCACTGCGACCGTCTTGGACGAGGCGATCAGTGTGGTTGTGGTCGCCGCCTTGGTCGCACTCACCACGTCCAGCGTGATTGCATTTGACATGCTATCCAGATACTGCGGCGCGCCATCCGGCACATACTGCGCGGAAATGCTGTGGCTGCCCAGGGCGAGGCTGCTGGTCTGGAAGGTGCTGCCGGAGGCCAGGTTCACTGTGCCCAGCAGCGTGGTTCCGTCGTAGAAGTTCAACTCCCCCGTAGTCACGCCAGCGCCGCTCACCGCCGCTGTCACATTGGCGGTAAAGCTGACCGGCGAGCCGGCGGTTACGGTATAGACGCCGTTGACCAGCGGGGCGTCAGTGGTCAGCGCGGTCGCGGTCGCCTGCGGCTCCACGTTGAACAGCAGCGCCGCGATGTTGCCGATCTCCGGCGAGTTGCCAGTGCCGTTGGTGCTGTTCTCCGGCGTGCCCTCATCGCCGTATACGGCGTAGGCGTACAGGATGTGCTTGCCGAGCGATTGCGCCGTCGGCAGGGTGACGCTGAACGTGCCTGGATTGGCCCCGGCCGCCGAGGTCATCGTCGCCGGAATCCAGTTGCCTTCCCAAGTGTCCAGTTGATAGTAGATCGCCGTCGGCGGCGGGTTGGTGCCCGACAGGCCCGTGTAGACGCTGCTGGTGGTGTAGCTGCTGGTCGCCTTCAGGGTAAAGCTGGGCGTGGTGTTGGTGGTGCGGAAGACCGGCTTGGTGGCCAGCGTCTGGCTGTCGCTCACCGGCGCGATGGCGGTCGTCAACGGAATGGTGGCCGTCGCCGCCGGGGTAATGACGGTGACATTGTTGCTGTTGCTGTTGGCGACATAGATCTGGCCGGTCACTGGATTGACCGCCAGGCCCTCGGGTTGGATTCCCACGTTGACTGTGGAGGTGGTGTTAGTGGCCCCGTCGATCACCGTCACGTCGTCGCCGAGATAGTTGCCGACATAAATCTGGTTGGTGGCGGAGTTGATCGCGATGATTCTAGAATTCTCTCCAGCGGTCACGGTGGCGGCGACGCTGTTGGTCGCGCCGTTAATCACCGTCACGGTGCTGCCGTTGTTGGGGACATAGATGGTATCGGTGATTGAATTGACAGCGACGGCGGAGGGCCCGTTGCCGGCATCCACCGTGGCGGCGACATTGTTGGTGGCCCCGTCGATCACCGTCACGTTGTTGCTGACGTTATTGGCGACGTAAATCTGGTTGGTCACCGGATCCACCGCGATGGCAAAGGGATCTGTCCCCGCGGCGACGGTTGCGACAACGCTGTTGCCGGCCCCGTCGATCACCGTCACGTTGTTGCTGTTGCCATTGGCGACGTAAATCCGGTCGGTGGCCGGGTTGACCGCGATGGCTCCGGGACTGGCTCCCACGGCGACGGTGGCGGCGACGCTGTTGCTGGCGCCGTCGATCACCGTCACGGTGCCGTTCACCGTCGGACCACCTTCTTCCATTGGCGTGCTATTCGCCACATAAATTTTGTCGGTGGCCGGATCGACCGCAATGGCATCGGGATTAGTTCCTACAGTCAATGTGGAGGTGGCATTCGTGGCCCCATCGATCACTGTCACGGTGCCGCTGCCATCGTTGGCCACATAGATTTTGTTACTGACCGGGTTGACCGCAACGGCACCGGGGGCGGATCCTGTAGGGACGGTGGATGTGGCGCCGGTGGCCGCATCGATCACGGTAACATTGCTGCTGCCATCGTTGGCGACATAAATTTTGTCGGTGACCGGGTTAGCGGCGACGGCGAAGGGGCTGGTTCCCGCGGCCACGGTGGCGGTGGTGTTGGTCGCCCCGCCGATCACCGTCACGTTGTTGCTGGTGTTGTTGCCGGCATAGATTTGGTTGGTGACCGGGTTGACCGCGACTACATGCGGGCCGACCCCGACGCTGACCGTGGAGGCGTTGTTGGTGGCCCCATCGATGTCCGTCACGGTATTGCTGGTGGAGTTGGCAATATAAATCTGGTTGGTGATTGAATTGACGGTGATTGAGCGGGGTCCTGACCCCACGTTGACCGTGGCGGCGACGCTGTTGTTGGCCCCGTTGATCACCGAGACGCTGCCAGGGTTGCCAAGGTAAAAATTGACGACATAGATCTGGTTGGTGACCGGGTTGACTGCGATGTCGGTTGGACCATCCCCTACGGTGACGGTGGCAGCGACGCTGTTGTTGGCCCCGTTGATCACCGTCACGTTGTTGCTGTTGTTGTTAGCGACGTAAATCTGATTGGTGACCGGGTTGACCGCGATGGCGTTGGGATCTCCTCCTGCGGTGACGGTGGCGGCGACGCTGTTGCTGGCGCCGTCGATCACCGTCACGTTGCTGCTCTGGCCGTTGGCGACGTAAATCTGGTTGGTGACCGGGTTGACCGCGATGGCACGGGGGAGGGAGCCTGCATTGACGGTTGTGGTGGCCGTGGTGACCCCATCGATTACCGTCACCGTGCCGTTGCCGCCGCCGGTGCCTGCGTTGGCCACGTAAATTTTGTTGGTGACCGGATTGACCGCGATGGCCTGGGGATTGCTTCCTACGCGGATGGTGCCGCTGCTGAAGGTGGCCCCATTCCTCGCCAGCACCGTGACTGAGTTGCTGGCGCTGTTGGCGACGTAGATTTGGCCGGTGGACGGATTGACCGCGATGGCCACGGGAGCCAGTCCCACTTTGATGGTTGTGGCGACGCCCGTGGCCCCGTCGATCACCGTGACCGTATTGCCGGTGTTGTTGGCGACACAGATATCGCCGGTGACCGGGTTGGTCGCAATGGCAAAGGGACCGCTTCCTGAGGGCAAAGGCACAGTGGCCAGCACCGTCTGCGCCCACGCGCCCGGCGCAGCCAGCAACAACGCCACCAGCAGCAGCGCAAGACAAAAGAAACGGCTGCGGAGAACGAAGGACAGAAGGGCCTTGCGGCGGGGCGAAAAGGCGGACGTCGTGGATTTCATTGGGATGCTCCTTCAGTGCAATCGGGTGCGGGCTGAAAATGCCCCTTCACTGTACAAAGCGACATTCGGTAGCGGATTCCCTCACGAAAAAGCAAAAAAAACGTAAAATCTGGATTTCGCGGGAAAAATTGCAATCGCCAGGGGGTGGCGAAACCGAATCGGCCCAAGTTTACACTCGTTTGGTCCGGGCGGATAAATAAAGTTTCGCCAAAGCGGAGGACCGTCATGCTGGGGAACGCGAGGGCGTCATTCTGAAAATAAACGCCGTCATTCTGAGCGCAGCGAAGAATCCAGAGGGTGATCGTAGCTGCTTACGTGGAGTGAATTCTCTGGATTCTTCACTCCGCTGCGCTTCGTTCAGAATGACTCACGTTTTGTCCGGTCAGACGAACGACCCATCCACATCTAGCGCGTGGGAGACGCTTTGGTCGGGTGTAGAAAATACCGCCGCATGGCCGCTTCGGGGTAGAGTCTCAGTTCCGAAGAGATCGCGGTATGGTCGTGCGGGTGTTCCCTCGCCAAGACCCAGTCCGCCTCCGCAACCTGCCATGCTGGAAGCGGAAACACGGGATGATGCGCGGTGTTCTCCGCGCTTCGCAAAAGCGATTGCGCTTTCGCCGTGTTGCCCATCGCGAGCAATGCTTCGGCCAAACGCACCTCGGTCATCATCACCTCCGGCTGCGTGGCAGGAAACACTTTCAGGCGGATGGCCAGCGCTTGTTGTAGCGGCGCGACTGCGGACGTTCCATCGTGATGCAGCAGATGCGCTGTACCCAGCAGATACAGCGCATCGGCCAGTGCCGGGTTGGTTCCCGTGCTCAATTTCTGCTCCATCTGTACCGCCTGCTCACTCAGCCGGATGCCTTTCGCGGTGTCGCCGGTGTCGAGCGCCAGCCACGCCTCGGCCATCAGCAGCTTGGCGCCGGTCCAACTGTCGGACGCTTTCTGCTGGGCAAGGACCACGCTCTGGGCCTGATAGATTTTCGCGGCCTGCGCGTACTCGCCGCCCGCTTCGAGGGCGCGCGCCTCGTTGATGGCGATGGCTGCACGCGCCAGATTTCCGGGCGCGAGCACCTTCTCCGACAGGGCGCGGTTTTCCGCGAGCACCGGCTCCGCGGCCTGCCAGTTTCCCTCCGCCAGCAGGATGTAGCCAAGGTTGTTCAACGAATAGATCAGGTCGGGATGGTGGTCGCCCCAGACACGCCGCCGCAGCGCGAGATCGGCGCGTTCGGTCTTCTCCGCGCCGTACAAATCCCCCATGTCGATCTGCGCGCCGGCGAAGTTATGCAGGCTGACCGCATAGCTGCTGCTGTTCTCTCCATTACGGTCGCGGCTGATCTGGACGGAGTCGCGCAGCAGGTGCGCGGCTTCCGGGTAATCCCCGCGCCGTTCCAGCACCAGCGCCAGATAATTGCGCGTGGACGCGTCCGGCGGCGCGTGCAGGGTTTTTTCCATCGCCATGGAGTGGCGCAGCACCTGCTCGGCTTGCTGATCCTTGTTCTCCCAGTACAGGCAGTCGCCCAGCATGGACAAATCCTGCATAACTGGACGGCTTTGAGTACCGTCCTCGCGGCCATGCAACGCAAGTGCCTGGCGGAAGATTTTGTCCGCCGTCGCATATTGCCCATTCAGGCGCAGATTGGTCGCCAGCGCGTCCAGGTCCGCGGCATATTCCGCGCCGCGACCGCCGGAAAGCCGGCGGGTGGTATCGGCGGCCTGCTGCAGCAGCGGCCGGGCTTTGTCGTAGAAGCCAAGCGCCGTGTATGCGGCGCCGACGTTTTCCTGCATCTCGGCGCGCATGTCCGGCTGCATGCCGCCGTCCGTTTTCAGCCGGTTCGCCGCCTGGTCCAGCAGTTCTCGCGCAGTCACCGTCTTGCCGCTGGAGCCTTCAGGAGTGGCCGCTTGAAAGATGCCGGCCAGAAAGTGCGCCTCCCGCTCCGCCTTTGCCTGGTTGCGCGTCGCCCGACGCGCCAGGGCCGCCATGCCGATGGCGAAGCCGACAATCATCAGCAGCATCGCCGTCGTCACGGCGACGCCCACCCGATGCCGCCGCACAAATTTCCTCAGAAGATATTCCAGCGTCTGACTCGACGCCGCGACAGGCAATCCGGCGCGATGGCGCTCGATATCTTGCAGCAGGAGCGAAGCGTTGGCATACCGCCGCTCCGGCTCCGGACGCATCGCCTTCAGCACAATATTGTCCAGATCGCCGCGCAGCAGGCGGGCGTCCGCCGGCCCGTTGCCGGATGTTTTTTCTTTTGCCGCCGGGTTACGCACCGTGCTGGGACGCCGTGGAGGCCCGCTGCAGATTCGCGTCAGCAACGCCACCGGGTCCGCGACACGGTCCGCAGCGGGACCGCCGGAATCGCGTCGCCAGGGATGCGTCCCCCGTCAGCAATTCGTAGAGCAGGACGCCCAGCGCGTACACGTCCGTCGCCGTCGTCACCGCTTCGCCGCGCAACTGCTCAGGGCTGGCGTACTCTGGCGTCATCAGCCGCTCATGGACACGCGTAGTGGCTGGGGCATGCGGCAAAGCGGTGGCGTCCGTCAATTTCGCGATGCCGAAGTCCAGCAGCTTGGGCGTTCCGTCCGCAGTCACCAAAACGTTCGCGGGCTTGATGTCCCGATGGATCACCAGGTTTCGGTGGGCGTATTCGATCGCGCCGCAAAGCGCGGCGAAAAGATCCAGCCGTGCGGCCAAGGGAAGCAGTCTCCGGCGGCAATACTCATCGATCGGAACGCCCTCGACAAACTCCATCACCAGATACGGCACACCCGCCTGGGTAATGCCGCCGTCGAGCAGCCGGGCGATGTTGGGGTGGTTGAGCGTGGCCAGGATCTGCCGCTCCGTGCGAATGCGGAGCTGCATCTCCGGGCTGTGGCTGAGCGAGGCATGCAGCAGCTTGATGGCGACCTGCTGCTCATATTGAGCATCGTCGCGTCGCGCCAGATACACCGCGCCCATGCCGCCCTCGCCCAGCAACCGCAGCAGCCGATAGGGGCCGATGCGCCCGAACGCATTGTCGTCATCGAGCAGGTCTTGCGCCGCATCCTGGGCCGGTTGCAGCAGACCGGCCAATGTTTCCCCACTGGCGCGCAGCAGGGACAGCAACTCCGCTTCCAGTTCGGGATCGCCGCCGCAGTGCGCGACAATCCAAGCCGGATGTTCCTCCGGCGGGACAGCGGTCGCCAGTTCAAACAGCTCTTCCAACCGGGCCCACTGCGCGGAAGTCAGCGCTTCGCTCACGGCGCTGCTGCTCCCGCCGCGTGTCCCTGGGTAAGTTCGCGATGCAGCCACGCCCGGGCAAACTTCAGTTCCCGATGCAACGTAGCGGCCGATATGCTCAAAGCGCCGGCGGCTTCGTCATAGGTCAAGCCGCCAAATACCAGCAGTTCGATGACCTCGCTCTTGCGCTGGTCGAGCGTGGCCAGGCGCGTCATGGCTTGATCGATCTCCAGCAGATGCTCCGCCGGCATCGCGCCGACCTGCACTCCATCCTCCAGCGAGATTTTCTGGATTTCGCCTCCGCGCCGCCCACGGCTTCGCGCCCGCGCATGGTCTACCAGAATGTGCCGCATCACCCGCGCGGCCACGGCATAGAAATGCGTGCGGTCCTGCCAGGGCACGTCGGCATCGACGAGCCGCAGGTATGCCTCATGCACCAGCTCGGTCGTATACAAGGTGTTGCGGCTGTCCTCCGACTCCAGCTTCCGCCCGGCAAGCCGGTAAAGCTGCTCATAGACGTGGGGAATCAGCGCGTCGAATGCCTGCTTGTTGCCACCGCGAGAGGCGTGCAGCAACTGGGTTATCGGCGGGAGCTCGGCGGAGGACATGGGTGGAACCTCCGAAGAAAATGACGCCGCGTGAGGGAATCCAGCCTGAGATGCCGCTTATGAGAGTAGGCGTCACCGAAAGGAAACAGTTTCTGAGACTGTGTCCCTGAACCACGCATTTCTTCTGGTGACGATTCTAGCCGCGAACCCGCGGGCAGACAATGGATATTCCTGAGCGGATGTTCCGTGCGGATACCGTCTGAACGCCTGCGGGTCGCAGTCACATGCAATACGCTTATCCAGACATCACATCTGCGACAGCGGGCTTCATTGACGTAAGGGGATCCAAACCGATCTGAAGGAGCAGGACAATGTATCAGTATCAGCTCGGGTTCGGTGATCGAAGACGGCCAATGCGCGCTCAGGTTTGCGTAATATCGAGCGGCAGACAATATAGCCGTAATCCTCAGAAACATTCACCGCATCGCGGTGTCTACAAAAGACAGCCGTATTCAGCGTGGGCACGACGGAGAGATTTCGCGTCGTGGAGGACGAACAGATTCGGTCTATTCTAGCGACGGTATGGAACTCAAACGATGTAAATGGTCTATTTTTTTAGGGTTGCCTTGGTTTAAGAGCGTCCATCAGGCTCTGGAATGTCATATATGGAACGGACGCAGAGTCAAGCTGCACTTTGGTTCTTGGTAGCAGAAGGGACATGCATGTTGGGACGTTGTTAGCTGCTTACGGTTGCCCGGCATTGCAGTTGTGGCCCGACTATGCGTCGGTTAAAGATCACGATGGATGGTCAGATCGCTGTACTCGCGGTGGCGGAAAAGGGCTCCTTTGAAGCGGCCGGAAAATATCTGGGCATCGGGAAATCCGCGGTCCGGAAACGGGTGCGGAGCGTGGACGATGAACTTGGAACGCCGATGTTCCGCTCAAGTGGAACCGGAATGATTCCGACGGATGCTGGCATTGTCTACTTGCCGGTAGCGCGCGAGTCGGTCAGGCATGCTTCACTCGGCGTAGATCGCGTCCGGGCATTTCTCAGGGTGAAGGCGAATGACTTGCGCATCGGCTACTCGAGTCAGCTCAGCGCAAAGCTGCTGGCTATCATCGCCCAGCTTCAGCTCCGACCCAGTGACTCTCTTCAAATCCGAGATGAGAGTCTATTGACCCACCAGGTGATTGCCAGTGTTCTCCAAGGCGAACTGAACATTGGCTTTGGCTTTTTGCCGATCCAGCAGCCTGACCTCTTCGTGCGACAACTCATGGAAGAACCGCTGATGGTGTGTTTGCCAGCAGGTCATCGGCTTGCTGCGAAGCAATCTATTCAGCCTGAACAACTGGAGGATGAACCTTTCATCGCCGTTGGTCGGAAAGCCCTCCCAGGCAGGCATGAGGAAATCATCGCTCACTTTGAAAGTCTTGGGGTGACCCTGAGAATAGCGGAGGACGCCTATCTGCCACGAGAGGCGCTGTGGATGGTGAGCAAGGTAAGGGGATCGTGCTCTTGTCACGCTCGTCTGCCGCCGAATGGCGATCAGATGTTGTGCTGAGGCCGCTGTCGGACCGTCTGCTGACGGTGAAGAGCGGCGTGTTTATCAGGCGCGAGCATGATCAGATTGACAACTCCATCAGGCGCTTCGTTGAGCGAGCATGGGCTGAGACTGCGGTCCTGCGGATGCGTCCGAAATGATCTGCTCGCTGACGAGCAGCGAGACAACTCAACCAATCTAACTCGGAGGATGATTCATGCGCAGCTTATATCTCATCTCCATTGCAGGTTTACTCTTCCTCGTTGCTTGCAGCGACGTAAGAACGCCGAACGACGCGAATTTTACGAAAGCGATCAATCAGTATCTGATGAAACACGACGAAGCCTGTACGGTGATCGATCGCCAGTTTCCAGTTGATGTTCCCAAGTCCCAGCAGAAGGAGCGGTATGGAATTGGGCCAAAGCTGGCAGTCTTGGAGCATGCCGGCTTGGTGCATGCGAGCGACACGACAGCAGTGGTCCACGGAATGCTAGATGCTCTGCGGGGTTCAACTCCACCGCAACCCGTGAAGCGATATGAACTCACTGCGGAAGGCAGGAAGTATTTCCAAGAGATCCCCGGTACTCTCGGACAGCCCAGTGGCTTCTGCTACGGGCGGAAGAGCGTCGATTCAATCGTCAAATGGACGGAACCGGCAGCGGTGGGGCCTTACTCTCAGACTGAAGTTACATACACCTACAGAATCGTGGACCCAGCAAGGTGGGCAGAGCGCCCTGAGGTTCAACAGACGTTTCCCGACATCCGAATGACGATAGGCGGCGCGGCGAAGGCGACCCAGACTGCGGGATTGCAGTTGACCAACAAGGGCTGGGAAGTTCCCGGACAATGAATTCGTGCTCTTGGAAGAGTTCAGGACATATGCCGGTTGCCGGCGAAATCAGAGGAGGTGCGGATTTCTGCAATGTGGCGCCATCCGTCTTGATTCATTACATGGACGATCACGTCGATACATCTCCCGCATTCCTCCTCGACGTCGTGCAAAGGGACGCCTCCTCCTGCGCCTCGCATGGCGAGCTGCGCCAGACGCCGCAGCGCATCTCCAGCGCTGTTGGCATGAATGGTAGAAAGAGATCCCCGATGGCCGGTGTTCAGAGCATCGAGGAAGACACGCGCCTCCGGGCCTCGAATCTCGCCCACAATTATGCGGTCCGGCCGGTGACGAAGGGCGGCTTTGAGCAGATCGGAAAACCCAATCTGATTCTTGTGCGTATCAAGCTGGGCCTCGGCAGAGATGACGTGCGGCTTCCAGATATGGAGTTCGGCCACATCTTCCAGGATCAGGATGCGATCACCGTCCGGAATGGAACCGGCAAGTACATTGGCGAGCGTCGTCTTTCCCGAAGAGGTACTCCCAGAGATAAGGAGATTGTCGCCACGCCGGACGCAATTCGTTAAAGTCGCGGCCTGGGTCTCCGTTAGCGTTCTCCGCTCAATCAGGTCATTTATGGTGAAGTTCCGCGAGGTGAACTTCCGAATCGTCATCATCGGATTGGGGTTGACGACCGGCGGTATGAGCGCGGCCATCCGGCTGCCATCGGGCAGGCGCAGGTTCATGATCGGCGAGTCGGCATCGAGCTTCTTTCCGAAGCGGTTGGCGATCACTTCGAGTCCGGTGAGCAGCGCTCCCTCTTCAAAATGGACACCGGGCAGAAGTTCGATTTGACCCCGCTCTTCCATCCAGACGGAGCTGTCAGGATTGACCATGATCTCGGAGACTGTCTTGCTGGCGAGCAGATGCTCAATCGGCTTCAGGAACGGAATGATAATTTCGAAGCTCACGCGGATACCCTCTCTGGATCGAAGGCGATCCGTTCCTGCTCAAACCAGCTCATGGCGATGGGCATGAAATCAGGCTTGAGATAGCAGTAGGTAGGAGGGAGCGGGCTGACGCCGTCGAAGGCGATGACCACAGACTGCGCGTTCTTGAGATCAAAGAAGACCTTTTCCTCGAACAGCGGCTCTTTATTTTTCTGATACTGCTTGGACGCGGAGACAGAGCCTTTATTGGATGAGGTCCGGCCTGAAAGCCATCCGACGTTGGCGTTGGTCGAGGATTCGGAGACGGTATAGCTGATGCGAGTACGGTCCGCGTTGCCGCACAACTCCGAGGCATAACGGGCCGTCTCCGGGTCGGTAGTCGTCAGGAAGACTTTGTTGCGGAGTGCCTGCAAGAGGGTCTCGACGCCTTCGTTGGGCAGCGCATCTTTGAGACTGGAAATGCTCTGCGTGGCGATGATGGGGATGCACTTCGGTTGACGCGAGATGGACAGAAATCGTTCGTCGCCAGTGGGGTTATCGCCGCCGACGGTGGCGAAGTTCTGGTACTCGTCGCAGATGAAGACAGTCGGACGAAAGTGCCGGCGAGGCTCGGCATCCATCTTCAGGATGCGCAGTTGCACGGCACGCTGATAGTCGATCTTCATCATCGTGCCGATGGTCTTCGCCAGAGCCGGGTTCAGGGCCACGGGAAAGTTCAGGCCAACGACAGCACCGGATTCGATCAGCTCGTCGAACGGTGGCAGAACGCGGCCTTTTGGATCGGCGGTGCATGGCTTGCCGTCGTAGAGTTCCTTCGGCGGACAGAAGACGCGGCGTACCTGCGGATCGGTTTCAAACAACGATAGGAAGACGACGATGCCCTGGATGATCGAAGTCTTGACCTCGGAGCGAAAGAACTTCCAGTGCTCCCAATACCAATACTGGATGCTGTCGAAGCGGTCGCGTTGCTCCGGTCTGTATGGCTTGCGAGTGAACACATCGAACGCTGCAGAGGTCTCCTGTGTCAGCAGATTCTCCAGCGCCTCTGTCCATGCGATCAGATAAAGACCCGCATCCTTATTCCACTCGAAACCCAGCGGCGTCAATAGACCCTCATGTTCCCGGTACTCGTCTTTGCCGATGCCGATATAGCTGGCGGCGCTGAAACGTGAACCTACCTCAGTTAGCATGTCCTCCAGCTTTCCGGCGCTGATGACGGTACGGAAGAGATCGACCATTGTGAGGTATCCGTCGCGGATGCGATGCAGCAGAATCACGTAGCGCACAAGATCTGTATAGGACTGTTGCCAAAAGGGTTCCTTGCCCTTCCCCCATATCGAAGTGATGATGGAGGCGATGTTGAATGCCTGGGCGTAAGGATCGAGCGAGTTGTTCAGCGGGTTGTAACGAATGTCGCCATCGAGCGAGACTTCGACATAATCCTGTTCGCGCCCGCACCATTTAAGGATGCGCTGAAGCTGCCGGCAGAGATCGCCCTTGACTTCAAGGACGATACCCGACAATCTCCGCATGGGATCGTCGGCGCGATACGCGAACAACTGGCGCATTGCTGGAAGTATTAACCCATAGGTCTTACCCGATCCAATAGAGCCGAAGGAAGCGATGCCGGTGTAGAGACCGCGTTCCGGGATCGAGAGCCACTGCGGGGCCGCGCTGGGCTTCGGGACAAGCTGGCGGTGGACCTCGCCAAGCACCAGGGTAAGCTCCGTCCGCGTATGCGGATCGAGATACGGAGGCAAGAACCCCGCCGCCAGTTCCTGCTCACTCCTATATAGATGGACATACAGCAGCGAGAAGATCATGGAGAAGACCAGGAACGGCGTGCTGTACAGAAAGAGGTCGTAGCTCCATAGCAGGCCATAAAAGACCGGAGGCCGCTGGTAGGCGATGAGGCGCAACAGCGCATTCGATTCATCGATGGGAAAGAGTGTATTGAGGACGATGCCGCAGGCCGCGCTCAATCCCAGCGAGAGCACGATGCGGTACTCGATCAGCGGACGGACAATCCTTTGAAGTGAAACTCTGAAGCGCATAGCGTGGATGCCTCTCTTATACGTGTGCTGCCGCAATATCCAGCTTCGGTGCGGCCTCTGCTGTGGGTTTGATCGGTGTAGGCACAGACTTCACACCGCTGGCAGTCCGCGCCGCCGTCGCAGTGAGGCTGGCTTTGTGCTTCAGAAAGTCCTCTTCCTGTGTCAGCGCAAAGCGCAGAAGCTCGCTGACGATGTACTTGCGGTCGTTGTTCGACCAGGTTGTCAGCAGGTCGATATCGTTCGAGATAGTGTCCTCGATGTTGGTCTTGAGCAGGACAAGATTGATCTTGCTGGCTCCATGTTCGATTTTGAATTTGCTCATCAGTGGTTCCTCTCTGGCCGCGTGAGCGGCCTGTGTTGGTTACTTGCTTGGGTCAACTCTGGTACTGATTCAGGTTTCGAATGGGTACTGGCTCGGACTGGATCGGGTACTCGCTTCGGCTCAATGCAGTACCGAAGCCGGACCCAACCCGGTACGCGCTGAGACTGGTTCAGGCACTTGCTTCGGTCCACGGTTGGTATGTGCCGAAGAGGGGGCGGGAGCGACCAGCGCGGCGGAGCCGACGCGGTAACTGCGGAGCAGTGGGGTCGCTCCCACCCCTAGCACATACCTCTCCCTGACCCCATCCATCTGTGCAGACCTCTGATTCCTCATGGTTTATCTCCGCTCTGGACGGTCTCGCCCGTGGTCTGGGGGATGGTCTCGCAGCCATCCTCCGGCAAAGGCCGGTGGTACATAGCATCGGTCGGATAGCGATATGGAAGAACGACGGTCGAGAACGTCGCGCGCAGGGATTTCTGGAGGAATCTCTGCCGGATTCTGTCGGCACTGGTGCTCTGGATGTTCCATGCCGCCTGAAGAGCACGATGTTCGAGCGAGGTGTAGAGGTGTTCGCCTTCGCGCAGGACTTCGAGATCACGGGCGCTGCTGACGCCGCCGATCGTGTCGTAACGCTGGCTCGCAGCGAGGTATTCGAGGAAGCGTTCGACACCCAGCGGCGTCGTTGAGGTGACGCCGCGTAGCCTGTCCGCAGGAAGAAACCGATTGAAAATACCTGCGGCACGTGCGGAGCTGCTCTCCGTGTCGGCCAGATAGATCAGTTCGAACTCGCCGAGCGCCGCAAATAGGGGCTGGTATTGCTTGAGGAAACGCTCGAAGCGAGTGGCCGTGACCTGCCCCTCGTCGAAGAAAGTGAAGCGCGGAATGCCGCTGTTCGAGACGAGGATGGGAAACCCATCCGAGAAATACATGAGTTTCCCGGCATAGCTGCGAGGCAGAAGTTCGGAGCCGACACCGCACTGGGTCGTGAAGAAATCGATCTTTCCGGCCTCGTCCTCAAGCAGGTTGGCGTCGAGATTGGCAAGGATGAAATCCAACACCATGAGCCGCGACTTGATGTGCGCGTCGCCCTTGATGCGCCGGTTCTGAGAGTCGCGGCGTCCCAACGCCTCGTACACTGGCTTCGAGGTCAGGTGATAGATATGCCAGCCCTGGCCGCACTCGATCACATGGATGTGTTGGCGATGCGCGGCTTTTTTGAGTAGCTGCGAGGCCAGGGTGCCTCCCTTCCTGCCGGCGAAGCGATAATATTGCCGACGCAGGAAGTAACCGGAATGCACGGCGACCAGATACAGGAACGAGGCTTCGCGTTCTAGATAGCCAACGGATTCGAGAGATGCTATCGGATCATAGTCCATTTTCATAGGTCCAGAATGTTTTCCATCAGGTGTTGGTCGTCCTCGATCTTCGCGGTCAGAGTGGAGCGGTCGGAGGCCGAGGCATAGTTGCGGAAACCGGCCTGCGCTTTCGAGCGCAGGTGTCCGGCATGATAAGCGGCGGTCAGGACCTCGATATCCTGGTGCCCGGAGCGTGATCCTTGATCCAGGTCCTGATCGGTGCTCCGGTCGAGGTCGTAGTCGATCCGCGCGTCGGGAATCTGAATCTTTCCATTAACGAACGGCAACTCCAATTGCCCGGCAACCTGCTGTTTGATCTCGGTGATATCGCGCTTCGGATCGGCTTTGCGCTCGGCGTAGATGGCCTTTTGCACGTCGGCCTTGATCTCGAAGTCGAGGCGCACTCGGAGGTTGCTACCGCCTTTGCTCTCGATATGTTCGGCTTCTTTCCGGTAAGCCCGATAGATCTGGGAGTCGTGTTCGACCTCGCGTGGCTTAACCAGACCGGCGTAGATCCTCTGGTCTTCGGGCAGGCCGTCCTGCTTGAGGAGCAGACTGCGGCCGTCTCTGGTCAGTGTGACGACTTCAACGCGCTCAATCGTGCGTCGTCGTCCGTCGCGGCGCAGATTGACCTGCTGGGTTTCGACTAATCCCTTGTCGCGGAGATACCGAAGATCGTTCTCCAGTGGACGGGCTTTGCCATTGTAAAGCGCCTCGCGGAGGTCCGCTGTGCGGACGACGCGGAAGCTCCCCGCTTCGCGGAGGAGTTGCTTCTCTTCCGATCGCAATTCAAGCCCGACGACGTTGCCTGTAGTCCGTGCTGGACGGCGCGGGTCTCCCGAAACGACAGGACGGTGACGCTGGTGTGGCGTCTCCCGCGTGGGTTCATTGCGTCTGCGCTCGGCTGGCGGATGGCTCCGGCGGTAATCGGTGGCGCGGTCTTCCAAGGGCTTGATACGGTGGAGGATTGGATTATCAGGGAGTTTGCGCATTGGTGTCCCCGCATCGGTGTGGTCTGGAGTTTTGCTGTCTCCCTCGCGGCGGCGCGGCAGTTCCTGAGGAATATCCAGTCTCATGCGTCCTCCCCGTCGTCGCCGCGCTCCGCAGGAGCAGGCGCAAACTCAATCGAGGTCTGAGCGGTCAAGGACTTTGCAGCAGATTTTTTTGTTCGCTCGACGGCAGGAGAAGGCAGGGTGGTTTCCGCAGATGCCAATGCCTTCGGCTTCTGGCCGACGACACGACGCATGTCGTAGTCGGCCACGCGAGTGAAGCGGTTCATCTCTTTCTCGGCGGCTTCGCGCATCTTGAGAATCCTAGCGACAAGGTCCGGGATACGCTCCACATACTGGTCTTCGTTCAACATGATCAACGTTCCTCCTCATCGCCGAACTGCGCGAGGATTTCGCCCGAGAGTTCACTCTGTCCGGTGTGTATCTCCTGGTCGAGATGTCTGAGTTTGCGGCCCGTATCACGGAGGAAGAACTTACGCTCAATCCAGACGGTCAGGCCGAGAATGTTGGCGAAGAGCAGAGCGCAGTAAAGCACGATGCTCTGTAGATAGGTATGTAGGATCAGGTTGCGCCACGGCACCAGAAAGTAGAGTGCGTGCATCAGCCAGAAGCCAAGCGCAAGAAAAATGATTGTGGCGACAAAGACGGCATTGGCGATCATGGCACCCTTTCCCGCCGCGACGCATGCGCGGCACTGTCAGAAGAAAAAAGGAGAAGCGTTAGCCTCTCCGCGAAAGAAGGCGGGACGGAGTTAGCCGTCCTCGCCTGTATCAATGACCACGAGTGGCCGCTCCAGTTTGCGGATATGCGAAGCGTGGACGGCATAGGTCGTGTGCTTCACTGGGAAGCGTTCGCCGGCAACGACAACGCCACGCTCCTGCTCCACAGCGCGCAGCTCACCTTCGACTTCCAGGTAATCGCCGCGCCTCATACCGCGCGTGAAACCGCAAAACCACGGACCGGGGCAGATGATCCGGTGCCAGTCGGTGCGCGGTGTCCACTCGTTAGTGGCAATATCCCATGTGCCGGACATTGTCGCCAGGAGCAGGACGGCGTAAGCGTCTTCCGTGATCCCGTCTGAAGAAGGCACCTCGGCGTCTTTGCCAAGGAATCCTCGCAATTTGAGAGTGTTCTCAAAGAGTGTCATGATTGCACCTCCCGTGGGAGGACAACGCCGCTTACGCGGCGTCATCCTCCGTGATGGGATCGGCATCGGGATTGTCCGTGCCTTGCGATGTGGGCTGCGCCAGCTTTTTGACGATGCTGGCGCGTATTTCCCAACTGCGGAGCCTGGTTTTGATCTTTTTCTTGTCCTTGACGATCTCGGCTTCGCGCTCGGTGCTGCGCAGCTCGCCTTCGATTTCCACGTAGTCGCCCTTCTTCAGGTTTTTCGCGTAGTCGGCAGGTTTGCCGAAGGCGACGATGCGGTGCCATTCGGTGTGGTTCACCCACTGGCCCGTCTGCTTGTCTTTGTAGCCGGACTTGGTGGCCAGCGACAGGACCGTGAAGGTGTTCTGCTGTTTGGTTGCGAAGCTCTGGGCGTCCTTGCCGATATAGCCTTTCAGAGTGACTTTGTTTTCGTAGAGTGCCATTGCTTTTCTCCTGTTTGTATTTGCCCGGATTGCCCTCGGGACACTCCTGCGCGAAGCGACGCGAGTGTGCCCCGCTCCCAAGTGCCGAAGGCGTGCCTTTCTGCGGAGGCTCCGAAGAAAAAATCTCGCCCGCAAGGGCCGAAGCCGCAGGGAGATTTTTTCTTTGGATACCCAGACCCGAAGGGCGCCCGTCAGGGCGAAGCAGAACGACGAGTGCCGCTGGGCGCGGGATAAGCACCGAGCGAGTGACCGAGGGTGAACAGGGAAAATACGGGAGAGATGGCGCTCTATGGAAACTTCCTCCTGAAGGGCATCTCTATAAGGACGCCTATGCAACCGGACAGCAGTGGAACCATAGTCTGTCGTTAGCCACGTATCCGGCTGCAAAAGCAGTGAGTGAGTGAACCACGCCTTTCGAGTTCCCGTATCGTTCCCGCTGTCCTGCCGTGCGGAGGGCCTGCTTCTGGGTGACGGAGTGAAGGGAGAGCTACACCGTTCCCGTTCAGAATCGATGAGGGCAGGAAGAAGGCCGCCCCTCCACGGTTGGGAGACACGCGACTGCATCTTCCGAACTCGCGCAGGTTTCCTCACGGCAACCTCCGCATGCCGGTGTCACGGAGGATCGCATCGACCGCCGCGATGCGTTGTCCGAGCCAGCGCATGACCGGGACAGCCATTGAATTGCCGAGCGCCCGGTAACGCGGACCATCGGCTGCCAGCTTGCCGCGATACTCAACCAGCGTGTAGTCGTCGGGAAATCCTTGCAGGCGTTCGCACTCGCGTGGGGTCAGGCGCCGCACGGCCATTTCTGCCTGCAACAGATTTGGAGGGCCACTGCTCGTATCGGAGCTATCGATTTGTTTGCCGTAAGAAGCGTTCAGCGGAGCTGCAACAGCAAGCTGCCCACCACCATTGGCGTGACTGTCGCTGTGCCCCATGCCGCGCAACGTGGGCGCAACTTCGCTCGCATCCGCTGCACTGTCTTTCGCAGAGAAGGCGAGATAGCTGTTCGTGCTGCCACCAGACGCTGCGCACAAGCTGGCATTGTCAGAAAGGTGTGGCCATGATCCGCCCTCGCGTCCACGCAGGTTGAAGGCGACGGCCTGGCCGTTTGTCTGCTCCAGAGTATGTGCGATGCCATCCGAGAGACCATGCCCGTTCGATTGCGTGTGTGCCGTGCAGATGGCGACCGGCACCATCGGCGTTCCACGTCCAGTGCCATCTTCGCTGGCATCGAAGCCATCTGCGGAAAGTGCATGCGCGATCAGCGTCTCGGTCTCAAAATCCTGCCTGCCCATACCACCGGCGTTCAGACAGCGGGAGACTTCTCCATCGGCTGCGAGGATGCCGATCCCGACTTGGTTGCGGATGCAACCGTTCTTCGCCCCAGCGTCGAGAGCGGGAGCTGTGTCTGTGAAGCGACCACCAGCAGGGCCGACCTCAATGCCTCCGGTAGCTCCTTGCCGCGCTTCTCGGCTCGGCGGAGGATACCCTGACAGGCTGTAGCACTCAACCAGTACCGCCGCGGCAGCTCGCCAGTTTCCAAAATATCCGACAACGAAGACGCGACGGCGTCGCTGGGGTACTCCGAAATATCTAGCGTCAAGTATTCGGTAGGCGATCCCATACCCGAGTTGGACCAGCATCCCGAGGAAGGCTCCAAACGTCCGTCCGTTGTCGATCGACAGGACGCCGGGGACGTTCTCCCACACCAACCATAGGGGCCTGATTCGACCAGCAAGTCGAGCAAACTCGATGGTGAGGTTGCCACGCGGGTCATCCAGTCCCGCTCGCTTTCCGGCGATGGAGAAGGACTGGCAAGGTGTTCCTCCGGCCAGAAGGTCGATTGCTCCAACATCGTCTGCTCCTATGCGAGTGAAGTCTCCGGCATTGGGAATGTCGCCAGTCCTGGGCAGCGCAATCACATTGCGAATGGCAGCTGCACGCTGCTTCGCCTCCTTGTGGTCCACTGCATGGTTCGGGCTGGGCATGTGCATGGGCCGCGATGCGCGATAGCGCGAGCGCAGCAACCATGCACAGAAAGGATCGATCTCTGCAAACATCGCAGGAGTCCAACCCAATGGCTGCCAAGCGATCGAGACAGCTTCGATGCCGGAGCAAACAGAGAGATACCTCATATATCACTCCGTGGTTTCGGTCCGCGTTTGCGGCGGTGAAGGGTTTGAAGCGCCGCGAGGATATGCGCCATTTTTGTGTTTCGGCCATAAAGCACCATGTCTGCGTATCGCACGGGCGCAAGATCGCCGGCGCGGTCGACCAGCAGCAGCGGGATGCGTGATCCGCTTTCGAGCAGGAGATGGATCAACCGGCCTGCGGGATCGCCACGCTCCGCGTGGACGAGCACGCCGCAGGCGAAGGCGGTAGTGTTTTTTCCGCACGCCAGTTCTATTGCGCCTTTTGCCTCGCAGACGGCAGCGACGTCGTAGCGACGAAGCCGCAAGGCGAAAGCGATGGCCGCCAGCAGATTCTCGTCCGCGCAGTAGAGCAGGATCGGCGTCATCGGTCGCATGATTCTTAGTTCTCGAATGCCTGGTCTTCGTGGACATAGCTGATGACAAGCCCCAGAGGATTGGTCGGCAGCATCTGGTTTGGCACCTCATCGCGGAAGCTATAGACGACGTTCGCGGTCCAGCGTTCACGACTCTGCTCCTGCTGATCGCCAAGCGAATAAAAGACCTTTTCAAACTCGATATGGGCGCGGTACGGAGCCTGCCGTGTGTCGTCGAGCACGACGGCCTTAATCTCGATGTCTACATTCGGGGCGCTGGGATCGAGCAGAAAGGTCTGAAGCGTTTTCGCTTTGGTCACACGCGCCAGCGTTGCGGCCTGCAAATCGTTCGAGAAGAAGTTAAGGGAATCGGCGAAATCACGCTGCAGCGTGGCGTGATTTCGTCCGTAGTAAAGCTGCGCCCAGCGTGCCAGATAGTATTTGCTGACGCGCTCGACGGGGACTTTCGAGAAATCGGTATAACTCACGACCTGTCCGCGTCCAATGTCGCTGATGGAGATGACGAGCGGCTTCAGTCGAAGAGCAGCGGTCTGTGCGCGATAGAAGAGCGCAAGCGTAGCGAGCGTGACGACCGAGAGCACGAGAATGGCGACTTTCAGATATGTGTTGGTGACGACAGGCTCCGCGTACAGCTCAAGGAACTTGTGGCCTGCGTCGGTAATGGGGAGTTCATTCTGAGTTTTCGTCATGACTAATTTCCCATTGGGTGGACCCATGTGCCAGCGCGACCGCTGAGGATGGCTGAGGTAAGCTCCGGGATTTTGACCAGCCCGTAGATGCAGACGAACAGCGTGACGAGCAATGCGGGCAGCACGGTGAAGACGTTCGAGATGCTGATTTTGCCGATGAACAGGAACATCGAAGTCAGCACCTTCGAGAAGATATAGACAAAAGCACTCGCAATGACTTGATAGAAGCTGAAACCGATGAACGCCTTGAGCCAGCCCCAGAAAAGCCAGTCCATCTTCGGCACAATGAACCATGGAATGAAGATCGGGCCTATGAGGACACACACGGCAGAGGCCACATAGCCGTAGGCGATCACTGCGAAGGTCGCAGCCTCCATCACCGCAAGGATCACGGCAATCAGCAGGTACGTGAGATCTTCCAAGATGTTGAAGCTGCCTGGAGGTGACCCAAGCTGCTTTTCCTGACCTGTAATGGTGTCGGCGATCTGCTGGGTCTGGTCGGACTCGATCTGATTGGAGAGGTTCAGCGCCTCCTTGGTGATGAGGTCGCTGAAGCTGTAAGCCATGCCGGGGATCGGCGTCGAGTAGTACGTCAGCATCCCTAGGCCGAAGGCGATCATCAGGATCAGGTCGGCGAAATTGGCGAAGTGGAAGCCGCCGTGTCCCTGCGAAGCGGACAGCGCGGCTTTGATCCCGAACCAGACAATCAGGATGACAGCCAAGCCGCGGAAGATATCCAGTCCCGTGGCCTGCAATGTACCGCTCTGCGATGAGAGCAGTTGCGTGATGGCTTGCCCGAGAGATGAAATGATGTTTTGTCCCATCAGTTGCTCCCGTTGATGCTGAGCGAGATGGAGTGCATAGAATCGCTCACACCGTTGTTCACGTTCTGCATGATGGTGGGAAAGTTCTGCTGGAAATAGATGGCGTTATTGAGAGCGCGATTCTGCGCGTCGATCTGTTGCTTCTGCGCGATCATCTGCTGCTGGATCGAAGCCATAAGGAGCTGGTTGGTGTCCTGCTGCGAATGGATCTGGAGCAAGGTCGCCGAGTTGATCTTGCCGAGCAGTGCAGCCTCCGTCTGCTGGCTGGAGTCGGTTGAAAAGGTGTCCGCATCGAGGTTCGTCAACTTGGTTGCGAACGCCTTCTCGTCCGTGCGGATCGTCACCAGAGTGGCAAGCGTGTTGGTCGTTGTCGTTTGCGCCAGCTCCGAGGTGGCGTATTGATTGGCGACGGTGGCCTGCGTTCTGGAATCGAGAGATGAGTAGTTGTCCGACGGATAACTCTGGGCCTGCACATAGGCGCTGTTGTAACCCTGCTGCGCCTGGGTGAGCGCGCCATAGTTGAGCGCGTTGACTAACGCGGAGGTGTTGCCATAGGTGTTCGGCGGCGCGGACAAGTTAGTCCACTGCGACCAGTCCGCCTTGTACCGCGCTTCTAGGTTCTGCGGCAACTGCGACATCTGATAGGCAAGGTTGTACATGGTGACGATCTGGTTGCGTGTTGCCACTGCCGTTGTGTAGATCTGTGATCCCTGCTCGATCTGTTGCAGTGCGTGTGCGCTCTGTGTCGGATCGAAGACGATGCCGCCTCCAAACTGCGCGTGCGCCGCTGGCGCAAGCGCGGTCAACAGACCGGAAACGAGAACGAGAATCTTTGCTGCTTTCATGGTGAAACCTCCGCGCAAACGGTTATGAGTGAATAAAGACCGATAGGGGACAGGACGCGGAACGCACTTCAACGCATTCCGGTATCATGACCCGGTAAGGCGACGGCTTGGGTGGCGGGGGAACATCGCAGCCCGCCATCAGGAGGCAGACGAGAGCGCCGAGGAGGGCCGCGCGCATCACATCACCCCCGGCATATCGTGGTTTTCGTATGCAGGCAAGAGCATGTCCTGCATGATGTAGACCTTGATCCGATGGCCTTCGCGGATGGTGATGGTCGGCGGGATGTTGATGAAGCGATCGAGGACATTCGCACTCGACTGCGAAAGGCTTGACGCGATACCGGACTTATATGCCTCGCTGCCCGATTCGTTGTAGCCTTGATTTGTGTTCGTGGCCTCGGCAACTCCGGCGATAACCCCGAGCGCAATGGACGCGCCGAATATCTCGACGTAATGGTTGTTCACCTTGTCCTTAAGGCCGGTCGATCCAGCCTGATCGAGACCGTGAAACTGGTCGAGATCGACGGAGTAGCCATCCGGCATCAACAGGCGATGGAAGGTGACGGCGAGGCGCTTCTGGCCGAGGCCTGCGACCTTCTGCACATCGCCCAGGATGAATGTGCCTTCGGGAATGAGGACATGCTGGCGGTCCAGGCTGTAAACAGGATTGGTGACCATCACTTTCACTGGCCCGGTAAATTCACCGTCGAGACGGTTCACGAGTACGGAGTCGATGGTCGTGCCCTCGAAGACGACATAGGGCTGACCGTGGGCGGAGTTCACATTCACCTCTGGCGCACGCTTGCTGCCAGCCACGGCGGTCTGCGTAGCAGCAGCCTGCGGCGGCAAGCTCGAAAAGCGAGCCGCTATGCTTCCACCGAGATCGGCAGGCTCCGCCGATGAACGCGGGATGCCGTCATCGGTGGAGACGAGATTCGACGCGAAGCGGGCTTTGAACGCCATCGCCTTTTCCGCATCCGCGACCGGGTCGCGCGGTGGTTCCGTAGCGGCTGCGGGCGGCAACTGCGCAGCAGGAGATCCGGCGCCAGCAGTTTGAGCGTTGACGGCGGAGGCGTTCGTAGATGCCGTGCCGTTGTTACTTCGCGCCTGCTGCTCCTGCTGGCTCTGGCGTTGGTCCGCGCTTAAGTCCTGTTCCAGCTCCTGAATCTTTCGCTGGTTCATATCGGTGGACACGGCCAGCGGCGACGACGCGGTCTCTTTCGGCGCAAGCTTGGCGTGGTTTTTCGAGAACATCACGGCCATCAGGATGAGCACCGCGAGTCCGGCGACTACATAGCCCTGCGCCTGTTTGGGCACGACGCCTTCGGGCCGGACGCGCTTGTCCCTCAATCGCGTGTCCGGGAACTGCGCGTTCGGCGAGTCCGCCTCCGGCGAATCTGTTTGTGCGCCAATGTTGGAAGTCGTTTTCTCTTCTGGCATCGGCGTCACCTACTGAGCCTTCCGTTGAAAGTCGAGCTTGTGTTTGTCGATTTCGAGATAGCCGTGATCGACGACCGTGGGGATGACATAGGTGCCATCCTTCAACTGGAAAGTGATGAGGTCGGGCTTGCCGTCCTTCAGTTCGTAGATAGAGAACTTTTCGGAAGCCGGCGACTTGATGTAGGTGAACTTGTCGTCGTGATAGATGGCGGAGACATCGAACGGTTTTTCATTGTGGTAGGTGTAATCGAACTTCAACGCCTGCGTCGGATAGTCTGCGCGGAACTCCTCAACGGCGGCTGCGGCGCGGGTTTGAGCGATCTGCGCCTGGGCACGCGCAGTATCGACTTCGCTAGCAGACACGAGCTTGTTGGCGCCATTGGCGGCGGCAAGCGAGGATGGGTCGGATGGCTCGATGACGACCTTCAGGTCGGGGTCGGCGGATTCATCGTCATCGAGCGTGAACGAGTAAACATTCCCTTTGTCTGTAATCAGGTTGAGATCGGAGTGGATGCCTTCCTTCGCCGGATGGAGAAAGCAGTAGTTGCCCACTGCGTCGATGATCCAGAAGTCTTTATCGCCCGTGGCCACTTCCAGAATCTTCTCCGTGGGCGGCAACTGGATCAGCGTGGTGTAGCGCATTTTTGCGCGGACACTGACGATGTCGTTGGCGTGATAGTGGACGAGCCGGGCGGTCTGCTGACCGTGGGCAACGGTCGCGGCGAGGCCGAGCAGGAGCGAAACAATCGGTGAAGTGCGCATGATTTTCCTTATGAGTTGAGTAGATTGGTAATCGTGAGCGAGCCGGATCAAGCCTTGCTCCGGCCCGAAGCGGGCGAAGTAATCCTGTTTGCGAATGTTGTCGCGGGCGTTATTGGTCGCCATCCAATAGCCCAGCGCATCGACTTCAAGCACGAGTTTTTTCGCGCCGCGCGGTTGGATCAGCAGCAGCTCGCGCTTGGGTACCAGCGACTCCAGCAGCTCAAGCTGGGTATCGTTCAACTGGAAGATTTCGGCGTACAGCTTGCGGTCAATGTTCGGGTTGGAGAGAAAGATTTTGGTAGGGCAGGACTCGTTGACGATGTGCAGCATGTCGGATGCTGCCAACTCGACCACGGATTGCGTCGCCAGAAGCATCGCGGCATTTTTCTTGCGCCAGGTTTTCTCCGCCCGAGTGATCCAGTCGCGGATGGTGCGGTTTTTAAGAAAGATCCACGCCTCGTCGATGATGAACATCTTGAATGTTGCGGTGTTCCGTGGCTTTTCGATCTCTGAGGACGCCCGCTGCAAGACATAGAACAGCAGCGGCTCCAATATGTCCGGATAATCCGACCAGCCATCGAAATTGAACGTCTGGAACCGGGAGAACGTCAGCGTGTCCTGTGGATTATCGAAGAGGTGCCCGAACTGCCCTGCCTGGGTCCATCGATGGAGCCGCTCTCCGAGCGGGCCGAGAATGGACGCGAAGTTGGTGAGCGTCCGTATCTCGGCGGGGAGCTTGTACGCCCGCTCGATCGCGGCGAACAATGCTTTCTCATCTTCCGGCGTCAGCTCATAGCGTCCGCTGGCCTCGATGAGCACCCGGAAAAACAGATACAGAAAGTTCATGTTCTCGTGGGTCGCCTCAAGCGAGAAGGGATTGATGGTGAAGCCGGGATTTTTGACGCCGACATTCAGGTAGGTTCCGCCGAAGACGCGAGTCAGCGTTTCGTAGCTGCCGCCCAGGTCGAAAATGAAGGTAAGGGGATCGTATTTCTGAACGGACTGAAGCAGAAAACTGGTAGCGAAACTTTTGCCCGATCCCGTGGCCCCGAGCATGAGTGCATGGGCCACGTCGCCGCTGTGCATGTTCAGGTAGTATGGCGTGCCGTGCGTCGATTCGAGTACGGCGAGATATTCCCGCTCAAGATGCGGGTTCCACAGGCTGCCGCTATCGACTGTAAACAGGAACGAGAGGTCAGCATAGTTCGAGTTCAGCGCCCACTGCTTGCGCAGATTGAACTGCTTGTTGCCCGGCACGGTGGCAAAGAAAGCGTTCAGCAGGTTATAGCGCTCTTCATAAAGCAGGCCGTCATGCTGAGTGAATAATTTCTGAAACTCTGCCACGGTGTGCTCGACCTTCACGCGGTCTTCGTCGTAGATCACGACGGACAGCGTGAATTCGCCGAAGTTCTTACCCTCCATGCCGAGGGCGGTCAGGGCCGCGCCCAACTCGGCGACGGCGGCCTCCTTGGAGTCATCGACCAGTTCGTCCTTCGGTCCGGTGTTCTGCCTGTCCTGGAGGTTCGAGACGAAGCTGGTCTTCGAGTTGTGGTGATGCCGGCGCCGCGAGGCAATCTCCTTGCGGGCTTTCGCGCTATCGACGGGATGCCATTCGGTGACGACATGGAAGTTTGCCGGGACATCGAGAAAGCCCTGCAACAGCAGGGGCCGTGTCTCCGAGGGAAGCTCTTTTAGGGTCAGAACGCGGACATAATCGTCATCCATCCGCAGATAGCCGCGATGAGCTTCCAACTCCGAATCGCATACCTGCCAGTCGAGATGCCGCGCGCCGCATAGCGGCGCTTCCTGAATCTTGGAGGGGCGGAAGTTTACGAGACGCCGGACAAGCCGGAAGGTCTTCTCCGCCCCTAGCAGCTCGACCGTGATGAGGTCGTTGAGCTGCCCACTCAAACTCTGTACTTTCTGCTGCAACAGCAGACGGTCTCGTTCGATCTGCTCGTACAGCAGCGTGCGTTCCTTACTGCTGGAGAAAAGTGCGCGCAAGTCGCGCAGCGATGAGCGCGGCTGCTTGGGCAACTGCGCCAAAGCGTGCAGCAAGCCTGTCTTCTTGTAGCTGCCGTCGATCATGACCACCCAAAAGATTTCAATGCTGTAGAGGCGGTCTGCCTTCGATTCGAGGAATGCTGCCCGCTGCTCCACAGCGGCGCGGACCAACGGGCTGTCATACTCCGCATGCGGTATCGCTGGCCGGTTGCGCTTGAACAAAATCTGGTACAGCCGGGTCTTGTCATCCAGGTGCGGAAGGCGGCTTCGAGGCGCTTCACCGTGTAATCGCGCCCAGCATGGTCGAGGCTCTCGTAATCGATGCCGCCGATCTTCAAGCCCATGCCGAGATTGCCGGACTTAGTCAGAAAGCAGTGCTCGTCCCAGAAGCCGTACAAGTTAATGTGCGCTTGCAGCGATCCTGCTTCCTTCCAGTCCTTCGTGATGTTTTCAACCTTGAACATCGCGCCCTCTCGCTATGCGTATCTCTGTCGATTGCCATTTCATCGGGTCGTACCGCCTGCGGAATTTGGCTGAGTTCATCAGCACGCGCAGAATCTCCACGTCATGTTTCGTAGTGATGCGCGCAACGATCACGCCTACGACGAAGAGCGCAATGCCGCCTAGCAGCGAGTGCATGAGCGAGAAGATCGCGCCGCCGGTAATGAGTGCGACGAAGAACAGCCGCCGCTCCGCGCCAAGGATGGTCAGCGGGCGATTCATCGCGTTATAAACTTTGTTCTGCCGTGAATCGCCCTCTGCCATGTACGACCTCCTTTCTGCCCATCGCGTATCTGTACTGGGGTTGCTATCGGGTCGTTTATCCGCCGGGGAAAAGCCAGGCCATGAAGTTGACAGCGCCAATCGCCATACCGACGCCGAAGACGATCCCGGCGATAGTCTTCTTGGACTGGCCTTCGCCGTAAGCGAACATCAGCCCTCCGACCACGATTGCGACCAGCGACAGCCCGGTCGCAATCGTGCCGGTAAAGGCGGTTTTGAGGACATTGACCGCGTTGTCCCACGGATCGCTGCCGGTGGCCTGGGCATAGACGGGCAATGCCGAAAGCAACAGAAGCGACGGGCCAGCCCACTTCCGCCAGCACCGGCGCATCATTGGAAGACGCGGACGTTTCGACAGTTTGAGTATTTCCATGTGCTCCTTTCTGTGCGTTTGGCGGAGCGATGCTCCCCGTCGCACGTCATGGAATGAAGTTAGGGCTGAGATGGGCTGGTCAGAATGGAAAGGAATTCCACGCGGTGTCCAAAATGGACACCCGGACGATGCCGAGGCCGTGGTAGACGAATCGGCGGTCGATGCCGTGCAACGAGCACTCAAACCGAGTTTGTAGGAAGTAGTGAATTCCCCGCGCAGACTGTGCGGATATGCTCATTCCCACCATGTAAGGCAAGAAATCCGCGGGCACGATACAGGTCAAGGCTGCGACAATCACAACTCAGACAAGAGGTCGCCTTGAGGCGTGGCGAGCACGCGGGCACACTCACCCCGAGGTGGGAATGAGTTCCAGGGAGGACCGCTTGGCTGCGATCCGGCCTTTTATGCGTGCGATCCGGGCCGATGCCTGGTTGAAATATTCGGAATCCAGCTCGATCCCGATATACTTGCGGCCGGTCAGCAGCGCTGCCGCGCAGGTCGAAGCTGAACCTGCAAATGCGTCGAGCACTACATCGCCGGGGAGCGAATATGCCCGGATGACCGGAATCAGGGACATCACCGCTTTCTGTGTGGGATGGAGCTTGTTGCCAGTGAACAGTAGCCGCTGGACATCTGGAAGCGGACTTCCCATCATCGGCGGACGGCCTTTCGCCAGCAAGTATGCCTGCTCGTGCTGATACTTGAGGAAATCTGTTGTCTTCGTCGTGTACGACTTGCGAAATACCAGATGACCCACAGGACGGAAACCCGCGCTGCGCCACGCTTCCAGGAACTTCTCGGCGCGCGGACACCCGTAGAAGCAGAGCATCAGACGGTTGTTCTTGAGGGCTCGGAACGCTTCGGCCATCGCGGGATTGAGCCAGTTGGCATCGGAATCGTTCGGTAGTGTGCGACCTTGCCGGTCATGGTAGTTCACCAGATACGGCGGATCGGTGAGAATGAAATCGACGCTGCCGGTCGGCATCTGCCGCATGACTTCGATGCAATCGCCGTGGGTGATGGTATCGATGAACTGATTCTGAATTGAGTTTTGTGCTTGCATGACTTTGATCTCCTTTGTGGTCCCGGAGTGATCTCTCAGGACACACTCCCGCAAGGGCGAGAGAGATGGCTGCTCCCAAGGCGGGAAGATGCTTTTTCGGAGGTGCCTTCAGGAGGAGCCGAAATCCGCAGGGCGTTCGCCGCGGCGAACGAAGCAGAATCTTTCCGACGCCGGGCGCAGCCTGTATTTCTCTCGCGGTGCCTGAGAGAACGCGCAGGACATGGGGAGATCTATCGCGTCACAAGCACAGAAACCCGTTCAGGTTTTTGGTTGAGATACCGCGCACGATCGGGCCGGAAAGGCAGGACTGCTGGGAGCAACACTGCATAATGGTAGCATTATGATTCTGGAAGTTCGGTGGCCGTTTGTACAGGCGCTTATTGGCCGGCAAGTATCCGTTGTGCGCGCTCAAGAGCGGCCAGGGCGACAAAACTGCTGAGGCTGCGGCGTTCCAACTTTGCCGCCTTCTCCAGCAGCCTACGTTCTTCCTGGGTGTAGTAGGAGAACACTTTCGCTCCAAGTGGGGTCTTGCCGGTGCGCCGGGAAGGAATGTGATCCCTTTTGGCCACCGGCCTCTATGGTACTACCGCACTGCACAACGGAGGTATTATGCAAACGCGTTGTTGTGTACGCATGACGGCTGCCAATGAGGAGCCGCGCTTGACGCAGCATCCGGCGGTTTTTTTGAATGGTGCTGAGTGCCACTCTTTTTTTAGAAACCACGGGAGTGTTTCATGGCGAAGGAGAAACATCTAACCGAAGTGTCGAACCAAGGCAGAGCGCCCACACAGAAGGCTCTTCTGTTTGAGGTGGCGGGCGCCGAGCATGCCGATCAGGGGAAGGCAGGAAGAACTTTGCGCCTCGCGGCGCTGTCCCTGGAAGAGATCGTCCGCTACATGAGAACCTGTCACCCAGATTTCGAGATCGCAGAAGTGAAGATCGTCGGCCATATTGAGGTTTTGTCCAGTTCGGAATACTTGGGCTGATCGCGGAGATTTTCTCTGTTTCGAGAGGGCCGACACGCGATTGGTCGCTCTTTTCGGTGATGGTCAATTTCCGAATCAGCCGATCATCCGAAAGTAAGGCGGCGAGAAGCTTGAACAGCGGCGGCTATCTGCGTCTATTGCCCTCGTTTGCGAGCAATAGCCGTATGAGTTCGGGCGCGGCATGGAAGTTGGTTGCCTGCAAAGCCGCGAGTGCCTGCGACAAGTCCAAGAGGTTGCGGCGAGCCGCCTCCGCAAGAACACCAAGAGTTCCAATTACAGAGAGATTGCGATTCGCGGCTTCGCGTCTGCCGTCCAGGTCATCGATAATCAGCCGGTCGGCCTTGACTGATTCTGCAAGCAGGATTGCATCATGCTCGCCGCGATCCAGAAGATCCAATAGCGGGTCCGGGTGGTAGGTGACGTTGCTGATTCGCAACCAAACCGCAGGCACGGAGAGCCACGCACGAACCTCGGCGGGCGCGTCTGTGTCCTGAATCTCGTCATAAACGGCCTGCGGAATAAGAATCTCACCATAAATCTTCGGCAGGATTTCGATATGTCCGAGGAGCACTAGATAGTTGATGGGCGACGTGTCTGCTACGACGATCATGCAGCCCCATCCTATGCTGTCAATGTCTCTTCAAAATGCTTGAGCGATTCAAGATCATGCTCCAATTCCTGAATCGAGTAATTGAGATAGACATTGTGGGCCTTCAGGAAGGCATGGACTTGCATCCTCGTCCTGAAACCAAGCAGACGTCGCACCTGCGCTTCGGACAGGCGTTCGCTTCGGTATCCCTCCAGCGCCAGGGCTTCAAGGGCGGCACGAGAGAGATCCGGTTGTTCGTTCTGGATGGTCCGCGCGACATCGTCCGGGATTTGAAGTTGCACGTCCATAAGACACCTTCCTGTCATTATCCTCCACTCCATCACCCGACAGCAATCGGAACCGCGGGCCTGGATCGCTCTATCGGTTGGTCGGTGGCGTAAAACGGTGTCCATTTAGGACACCGAGTGGAAAGTTTTTCCACCTTTTGCAGCATGGGTGCGTTCTACGCTTCTTTCTGAGACGGAACACTTGAGGAGCGGCGTGGAGGCAAATACCGCCAAGAATGGAAGCGGAGCTACGGTGGAGCGGCAACGCGGCTCCACTCGGTCCGCGAACCTTGGGAAGCGACTCGATCCGGCACTCAAGTCCTGGCTGGACAACGTCATAATCCCTGCGCTGGTGCGGGAATATGTAGCCGAAATTGAGAAGCACAATCGACTTGCGATGGATGGGGGTTCAGAGTTACCTTCCGACTAGGACGGGAAAACCATGACCCTTCGCTGCGCTGCCTACGCCCGCTATTCAAGCGATCTTCAGAGTCCGCATTCGATTGAGGACCAGCTTCGGATATGCCGTGAATACGCATATTCTCGCGGATTCCTTTTTCTCGAAGAGCACGTCTATGCCGATGAAGCGTTGAGCGGCGTCGGCGCGGACCGCCCTGGTCTGGGGCGCTTAATGGAAGCAGCCCTGTCTCCTGCCCGCCCCTTCGACATCGTCCTGCTCGATGACAGCAGCCGCCTGGCGCGAAATACGAAGGATGCGTTGACCTTCTTTGAGCGGTTGAACTTCGCCGGCATCCGGCTGATTGCCGTCAGTCAGGGGATCGATTCTGACAACGAGCAGGCCCATGTGCTGGTGACCGTCCACGGTATGGTGGACAGCCTGTACGTCAAGGAGCTTGCCAAGAAGACGCATCGTGGACTCGAAGGTCTCATGTTGCGAGGCCAGCATACGGGTGGACGCTGCTTTGGCTATGACTCGGTTCCTGTACCCGGCACAACCGGAAAGCAACTGGTCATCAACGAGAGTGAAGCGGCGGTGGTTCGCCAGATTTTCGAGATGTCAGCGGACGGCCAGTCGCTTAAGGTGATTGCGAAGACTTTGAACCGCGAATGCGTTCCGCCGCCGAGACCGAGGGCAGACAATCGGTACGGGACGTGGTGCCATACCTGCATCCGGGAGATGCTTCGGCGGGACCTGTATGCGGGGAAAGTGATCTGGAACAGTTCCCGCTTTGTGAAAACGCCCGGCACCAACAAACGGGTGCGGCGTGCGAGGCCCGAAAGAGAGTGGCGTGTTGTCCTTCATCCTGAGCTTCGGATCGTCAGCGACGAGTTGTGGCAGCGTGTGCAGGAACGGCAGAAAATCCTGATGGCCACCTATGGAGGAGCGAAAAGCGGCGGAATCCTGATGCCTCGTTCGGCCACAAGCTCTTACCTCCTCAGCGGAATTCTGAAGTGCGGAGTGTGCGGCGCCAACCTGATTATCGTCAGCGGATACGGCTCTTACGGCCATTATCCCAAGTACGGCTGCTCGCAGCACTTCAATCGCGGGACCTGCTCGAATGCTGTCACGGTGCGGCGGGACTGGCTCGAAGCGCGGCTGCTGGACGAGTTGCAGAATCAGGTGCTGAAGCGCGAAGCCATCGAGTACGTTCTGGACGAGTTCGGAAGCCACGTAAGAAGCGCGTTTGCCAACCTCTCGAACCAGTTAGCTCAGATGCGGGAGCGCAAACAGAAGCTCGAAGGAGAGTTGAGGCGGCTGGCGGCGACTGCGGCAGAAACAGGCCCTTCGGCGTTCCTCATCGAGGCGATTCACGAGCGGGAGCAGCAATTGCGGGACATTACCGACCAGCTATTGGCGGGAGGGACTGATTCCGTTGACGCCCATCTATCGGACATCCGCAGCTTCGTAACGCAAAGGCTGGGAGACCTTCGCACCCTGCTGTCCGGCGATGCCGTACCAGCCCGGAAAGAGTTGCTGAAGCACGTTTCGGAGATTCGGATGATGCCGCAGGCCGGGGATGGGAAACCGCACTACGTGGCGGAGGGCAGGTGGAACCTCCTTGGCGATGAAAAGGAACTGCTTGCCGGAGATAAAACAGCACGGCAAATTCGTGTGGTTGCGGGGGTAGGATTTGAACCTACGACCTTTGGGTTATGAGTGGCCGCGCACTCGCGTATCTAACTGATTTCTTTGGTACGGATAGCCACGCGGAAGTACGGAAAAGTACCCTCCAGACAGCTTGGTGGGAGCTTATTGGGAGCGCGTTTGGAAGGTTGGGTTTTTCACCCAAAGGTCGTTGGATTTAGGGCCGATACATCATCCAAGGTCGATAGAGATGATCTTTTCCCGAGAGCCTTTGTTACGCTTAAGCTATGCAGGTCACGGTCAACATCCCGGACGAACTCGCCGCGCAGGTCCAGTCTCGCGGGCTAACGCCGCAGAGCTACGTCGAGCACCTGTTGGCCGAGCAGGTCTTGCAGAGGACAGTCTCCTCCCCCAAGTTGAGCTTGGAGGAGTTCGATGCTTCATTGGACGAGCTTGCACAGTATTCAGACAAGATTCCATCCCTGCCCGACGGAGCCCTGTCTCGTGAGAGCTTCTATCAGGATCACGATTGATGGCTGGGGCGTCCCTCTACCTAGCTGATAGCAATATCCTTCTCCGCCTCACTGTTGAGCACATTGCGTACTGCTTGACATTGATAACGTATATGTTATTATTGGAGCGAGGATGATTAGTCTTCACGAATACTTGGATGCCAGTGGTCGCAACGAATACAGGACGTGGTTTAACGGCCTCGATGTTGCAGCCGCAACCAAAGTCACCGTGGCTTTGGAACGTATTGCCGGTGGCAACACGTCTTCGATTAAGGCGGTTGGTGAAGGCGTCTCGGAATACAAGATCGACTTCGGCCCAGGCTACCGAATTTATTTCGGCAAGGATGGCGATCGGCTTGTCATCCTGCTTGGTGGCGGCACAAAGAAACGACAGAACCAAGATATTGAGAATGCAAAGGTCGCATGGCGCGAGTACAAACAGCTCAAGAAGAATGCACTGAAGCAAGCCGGGGCAAAGGCAGCGGCAAAGAATAAGACGAAAAAACGTAAGTAGAAGGATGGACTATGGCACTCACACGAGATTTCCGCGATACGATCCGTGAACGCGCACAGCGCGAACCCGCTTTTCGCCAGAGCCTTCTTCGTGAAGGACTCCAACTCATCAACGATGGCGATTTTGCTACAGGCCGCGCTGTCCTGCGTAACTACATCAACGCAACGATAGGCTTTAGCGAACTCGCCCGTGCAACGAAAATACCCTCCCCTAGCCTGCAACGGATGTTTGGGCCAAGTGGGAACCCAAGCGCTCAAAACCTCTTTGGCGTCATAGCCGCGCTGCAAAGGACTGAAGGCGTCAGCATCGAGTTGCAGATGCACGCTTCGTAAATCCATAAAGAATTAGAAAAGTGGCTGCTCAATTATGCAGCCCCTTTTGCATAATTGCTGCCTAACCCGTTCAAACCAAAGGTTTCCATCCCTTTGTAGCCAGCCCAAGCGCGATTAGAGAGTCCAGTAGCAACGGCACTTCTTGCTTTTACGTGAATCTCATTCCACACATACTCTTCAGGCGCGATACTGAAATCAATCAGGATCCAGAAAGTATTGCGGAGGCTTCGCATATATCTGAGCAAGTTGAATGAGTTCAAAGACTTCGATGCTGCGCTCGCCCGTTTCGCATTTCGAGAGAAACGAATGCGCCCTTTCCATGCGTGCAGAGACTTCCCGCTGCGTCAGACCCACTTCTTCGCGGGCCGAGATCAGCTTTTCGATAAATCTGTCGTAAAGAGCCTGATGATGCGTCGTCCTCCCCTTGCGGGAGACTCGCGTCTCAGGCTTCTTCTTCTTCGTCACCCTTCAAGTGTGGTAAATGCTTGACGAATCCCCTAATAAGGGTCACTCTGGCTGTCATCTAATGCCTTTAAGGGAGGTAGATGTGCCGAGAGATTATTTGGAATGTGCCGAGGTCGTGGGCAAAACGATCAAGGCGCTCAAGATATACAAGGACGATGAAGACGGATGCGAAACTCTTATTGAATTCACGGACGGCACGTCTTTCTCCAGCTCCGTCTCCCACCAATCTGCCGTCAAGGGGACCTTATTCAAGGGCGGCGTTGGGACTCCCCAGATCATCCGCGACTACGAACTATAGGGATTATCCAAGTAGCGTCATTCCAAAATGGAATGACGCTCGCTCAAAAAGTCATTGGACGTATCCGGAGAGTGCCCTTAGCGTTGCGCCTAGCTGACAACACCAAGTCAGCGGAGGTGCAAAGATGCTCAGAATCCGCCGCACGTTCCGGTCGGAAATTCCCCCGAATCGGTCGTCCAATGCCGCCGCTCAACGGTGGTCACAACTCTTCTCCAAACAAAAACTCCGCCATGCCGCTCACGTCATGGGACCGACGCTGGTTGCTCTCGCTTTTGCCGGTGTAAGCAGCGGTGCCGCCCACGCCCAGGGAACGATGGACTTCTCTGGGGCGCAAACGCTGATGTCAACCTTCAAAACTTTCGCCATGTATGCGGGGGCCGTCATCTGTCTCGGCGGCCTGATCTTTGCCGGAATCCGCATGATGTCGGGACGTTTTCAAGACGCCATCCCAGGACTTTTCGGCGCGCTGTTCGGTGCCGGAGTGCTCGGTTGGGGAGCCGGTTGGATCGGCAGCCTGACCGGGCAGTCGATGTAGGAGGTGCATCGACATGGCCAAGCGGGGAGAGCCGTTACCGATCAATCGAGCGCTGAATCGTCCTCGGGCAAAGCTCGGTCTGGACCTCACAGCATGGATGGCGATTGTTTTCGTCTGCGTAACGGTTTTCCTCGTTGGGTTTCGATTCCTGGCGATGATGGCCTTCCCCACATTGGCCGTGGGCGCTTGGCTCATCGTCCGTAAACACCCGAAGATGTTCCAGCTCTGGGGCCTGAGCCTCAGTCAGAAGTCCTACTATGACCCGCGCAAATACTGAGCAAGCCAAATTCGTTCCGTGGTTCGCAAAGGCCGGAGCCGCGTGCAGCATCGTTCCGATTGCACGCTTCATCGGGCCAAATGTCTTTGCCCTCAAAGGCGGCGGATATGGATGCCTGTTCGCACTCAATGGCATCGACGAGGAGGGTTTGACCGACCAGGAGCTTGACTCGCGGATGCGCTCGATTGAAGGCGCATTGCGCGGGCTGCCAGAAGGTTCGTGCCTCTATGAATACTCCCGCGTTATGTCGGGGTATGAGCTGCCCCGACAGAAGAAGTACAGCAACGCCGTCACTCAGGTCTTCGTGGATGACCGCCTCGGTTTCCTTGAGAAGACCGCAGCCTTTCGCCGCATAGATCTCCACTGGTGCCTCACCTTGGAGCCGTCGAAACTTAAAGTGTTCGAGCGCAAACCGCAGGAGAACGCCGCTGATACATCGCGGATGCTGGTGGAGCTTCAGAAGGCGGCAACGATTCTGGAAGGACATCTCTGCGGTATGTTGGGGCTGCGGCCACTGGATAAAAACAGCACATTCCAATTCTTTTCCTATCTCTTCAACCTTGAAGAGTGGGCCTCGCAAGCGCAGCTCCGCGACGATACCGGCGTAGACCGCCAGATCGTCAGCAATCCCGTTGCGTGGCACAGCGATCATCTGCGCGTGGGCAAACGCTATGTGCAGATGTTCTCCCTCAAGACAACGCCGGAAGCATCGCGGCCCTGCCTCTTCTCCGGCCTGCTGACGCTGGATTGCGATAGCGTGTTGTGTTCGACATGGCGGCCCAAGTCCACCAACGCAGCCCGCAGCGAGATCGACGCGCAGGAGAAGTTCATCTCGTTTTTCAAAGTAGGCGTGCTTACTCGCGTGATGAGCGGGCGTGATACGGCATCGCTGGACACGGGCGCCGGTGCGAAAGCCGCCAACAGCAGTGTCGATGACTTGAGTCTTGTCATCCGCGAACTGGATAAGAAGGCACAGGGCGAATACTCTCTCCGCTTGCTGCTCGCCGCCAACAGCGCCGAGCAATTACGCGACGCCGCGCCCACCGTGCATCGGATCTTCGTCGATGCGCGGGCGCAGGTGATCGAAGAGACGCTTGGCAATCTCTGTGCTTTCTATGCCATGTTCCCCGGCAATGGAAAATTCAACGTCTTCCCGATGTGGCTCAGTGAAGAACATCATGCACGGCTGTCCTCTGTGTTCGCCCCGCACATCGGCCACCCACATTCCGAAGACCTTGACTCCGAATACCTGAATGTCTTCGAGACTCGCACTCGGACGCCGTTCTTTCAGGACGTGTACGTGGATGGGGTGCGCGTCATGCTCATCATCGGGCCTACAGGCAGCGGTAAAAGCGTGATTGGCAATGCCACCGTTGCGCTTGAGCAGAAGTATGGTGGCTTCACTTACATCTTCGACATCGGCGGCAGCTATGAGAGCGTGGTCGAGCTGTATGGCGGGCGGGTAGACCGCATCGGCAAAGATGGCCCGCGTGTCGCGTTGTTCTCTCTGGAGCCGACGGAGAGCAACATCAAGTTCCTATATTCGTTCATCAAGCTACTGCTGACTAACGGCGGCGCGGAGCTGGAGCCGGAAGATGACGACGTGATCCACAAGGCCGTGCAGGACATCTACCTGCTGGACGCTGAAAACCGCCGCCTCTCCAATCTCTTTCTGCCCAAGAAGCTCGACAGGTATCTCTCGAAGTGGGTTGGGAGGGGCATCTACAGCGCTATCTTCGACAACGTGGAAGACAGCCTCTCGCTGTCTCGCGTGCAATGCTTCGACTTCCAGGGCGTCAACAACCAGCAATATGCCGACCTGATTGAGCCGCTGATGGTATGGCTGCTCCGCCGCATCAACGATGTGCTCTATGACCCCGCCAATATTGGCGTGCCCAAGCACATTTTGATCGAGGAGATTTTCTCTTCGATGAAGAATCGACAGTTGCTCGAAGGCGCTCTCGCCTCCATCAAGACCGTTCGCAAGAACCTTGGCGGCGTCACGATGATTGGACAATCGGCAGAGGATCTAGGTGAGAACGCCGACAGCATCGTCAACTCCTGCACATCGTTTCTCTTCCTGAAAGACGCCACATTCAATCGGAAGCGGTATGCAGAACTGTTCAAGATGACGGAACAGCAGCTCGCTCTCTTTGAGAGCTTGCAGGACCGCGAGGCGCTGTACATGCGCCGCGATGGACTCACCAAAGTTGTTCGCATGAATCTGGACGCTCGCAGCTATGCGACGTTCTCTACCAAGCCCAAAGACCGGGTGCGCCGGTCGAAGCTGATTGCCAAGTATGGACTCACCGAGGGCATCACGCGGTTCGCCCAGGGTGAGTCTGCATAACCGAAAGGACCAGAGCCAATGAAATCACCCATCCTCATCTTCTTCGCCTGTGGGCTTGCCTTCACCGCAACCGTTGCCTCTGCCTCCGGCCCCGGAACTTCTGAAGGAAAGCACCTCCAGCCGAATTCGCCGCGCACCATCACCGTGTCCGAGGCGGCGACGCCGCCTGTGGTACGCGCCGGTTTATTGCAATCAACGTTGATTGTGCTCCCTGCCGAGGAGAAGGTAGCCAATGTCTTCGCTGGAGATACCGTGGATTGGGTTTTCGACGGCGGCCATATCGCCAGCCGCTTCATCAGCATCAAGCCGAAAGTAGGAGGCAGCACGACCGACGTGCATATCATCTCCGACCACGGCAACGAGTACACCTTGCAGTTGCGCGAAGTCTCTGGTGACGACGATCCCCACTTCGATTCCAAAGTCTTCATTGCCCCCGGCGATAAGGCCGCGAGAGACAGGCTGGCCGAGTTGCCTGTCTTCGTCCCCGCCGCCGAGCTGGACAAGGTGAAGCAGGAGGCGGCAGCGGCGCAGGCGGCCGAGGCCGCGACGCTGAAAACTGAAAAGACTCAGGAAGAAGCCTACCGGAGCCAGTACCCCGGCTCGCTGCACTTCGACTACACATGGGACAAGTCAAAGGGCAAAGAGCTTGGCTTGCAGGCGATATGGCGCGATGACAAATTCACCTACTTGCGCGGGCAATTTCAGGAGACGCCAGCTCTGTATGAAGTCAAAGATAAGAAGCCATCGCTTATCAACTTCGATTTCAGCAACGGCCTCTACACCGTTCCGAAAGAATTGGATAACGGCTATCTCGCCATTGGCAAGCAAAAGATAGAGTTTCACCGCACCGAGGAAGCGAGGTAGCCATGCCGGAACCAAACCAGACCGTCCCTGCGACCGTCCCCGAACAGCCAGAGAGCAAGCCGCCGCTACGGAAGAGTATGCCGGTGGTGATTGCCCTGGTCGTCATCATTGGGCTTATCGGCATCGCCAATCTCTCCAGCCTGTTGAGCGGCAATAAGAAGATTGCTCCGGCCAGTGCCATGCCCATGCGTCCGGCAGCGCCGAACGCCCAGCAGGTAAACAGCTTCGAGTCGCAGCAGCAGTTGCAGGCGCAGCGTGACGCCGATGCGCGGCAGCATCAGCAGGAGCTTGCCGCCGCGCTCCAGCAGCTTCAGCAGACCGAAGGTGCGCCCGGCCCGGAGGCCGCAGGCGCACCGCCGCTGACCGCCGCGCAGCGTTCAGCGATCTACGGCGACAATCCGAACGCACCCGCGCATACGTCCGAGATGTCGCAAGCCCAGGCCGAGGCCAAGCAGAAGCAACTTGCGAAAGAAAAGCAGCAGCAGGACGCCATCGACAGCGACACCGTAGCGATTGATTTTGAGCGCACCAGTTCGGCAGTCATGCCAGAGGCCGCGCAAGGGACGGCTGCTACCGCAGCCGGCGGCGCGGCTTCGTCCAAACCTGTCACTACGGCGGCAAAGGCTGATGCTCAAAAGAACCCTCTGGCCGGATACGACTTCGATACCTACGATGGCCGTCTCTATCGCGTCTTCGAGGGAACGGTACTGGAAGGTGTCGTGACCAACCATATCGACGGCGGATTTAGCGGTCCGATCATGGTTTCGCTGACGACCGATCTGTACTCCCACGACCATCAGCAGCTTCTCTTGCCCCAGGGCACGCGGCTGTTAGGCGACGTGCAGAGCGTTGGCAATGCACAACAGCGCAAGATGTTCGTCACCTTCCATCGCGCCATCTGCCCGGACGGATTTTCGCTGGAGTTTGCGAAGTACATCGGCCTCGACCAGATCGGCACCACCGGCCTTGCCACCAAAGTAGACCACGGATATTTGCAGGCGTTTGCCGCCGCAGCCGCTATCGGCGGCCTTGGCGGTCTCGCGCAGATCGGAAATGGCGGCAGTGTTCTTGATCCTTCCGTGCAGATTCGCAACGGGATCTCCCAACAGTCCGCAGTCGAGGGTGAGCAGGTGTTGAATCACTTCCTCAATCGGCTGCCCATCATCACGCTCAAGGAAGGTTCCCGCGCTCGCGTGTATATCGGCACCGACCTGTTGATCCCGGCCTACGCGGAGCATCGCGTCGATCCCACGTTGTAGGAGAGGAACATTGCGATGAATGACCGTTACGAACATTTGCTCCGCAAGTCACGCGATGCCAAACGTGGAGGGAAAGACGCATGGGGTGTGCAGTCCACCGGCGAAAAGGTTGCCGTCGCGCTCGTCCTCAATCGTGCCGATTGGTTGGCCGAGATCGACTACACGATTCCCGAAGCCATCGAACGCAGTGGCATGGAGTGGGCTGCAATCATTCCACAGCTTGCTCGCCAGCTTGCGGAGGAGGAGTGACAGCCATGCAGACCATTCCGCTCCATCGCTTCTATCAGATTTCAGGCATCGTTGCCGCTATTCTCCTGGCTCTCCTGTTCGTTGGGACAGCTACCGGCAGAGATGCGCTCGCGTGGATTTACCTCCAGTCCAACGGGGCGATTACAAACGCAGCAGATTTCTACGGATTTCCCCTGGACAGGTTGGACCCGACCTGCCCGCAGTGCATGTAGTTCAACCCAACCGCAGGAGGCTTTATGAAAGTCACACTGACCAACCGTCGCAAGTGGCTCATCGGGGCAGGCGCGGCGTTGCTTCTCACCGCAATGCCCAGCTTCGCTTTGTTCGGCATCGGAGATATTGTCTTCGACCCGACCAGTTACGCCAGTCTCGTTTCGCAGCTCACCACCCTTCAGACGCAGTACAACATGCTGAAGAACAACATCACACATTTCTCGGCGAAACAGCAGTGGCAAACTACCCTTCATGCCCTGGAGAACGTGAACGTCGCCAATATGTTCGGGGAGACAGCGGGCATGAGTATTGCCCTCAATACCAACTCGCCGTCTGCGTCCTCGACTGCATGGAAGGCCGCCACCGTCACTATGAACGGCAGCGCTCCGACCTATCTAGCCAGCCAGTCTCTCGGCAGTTCGCGCACGTCGCAGCTTGCCTTGATTGAAACGTCCGATGCTGTATCGCCCGATTGCCTTACGGCTGTGGGCCAGTATCGGAGCGATCGGAGCACCAACGCGGCGGCGAACAGCTCGCTTCTCTCTTCGCAGCTCGATGTGTCTGATTCGACCAATAGCGAAGTTCAGCAGCTTAATCTTCTCAACGCAGCAGAGGCGCAAAAGACGGCGGAGATGCAGTCGCAAGGGACTTTGCAAGCGTGCCTTGCGTCGCAGATGACACTTGCCAACATGGAGCGCCGCAATGCTCACGTCGAAGACCTCAACACCGCCGTCTTCGTACAGCAGCAGCGTTCGGCCAACGACACCAGCGCCGCCAACGAAGGCGGCACCTGGGACAGCTACCTGCCATAACGGAGACTGCGATGTTGAAAGCGATCAATACAAAAATAGA